>CEQG01010867.1_pt1 | contig 88870 bp, 79 predicted proteins | sample 350301 | NCBI WGS metagenome assembly CEQG01 (sample SAMEA2621242, study PRJEB7988) | marine metagenome | isolation source: saline water (ENVO:00002010), including | reverse complement strand
TTCAGGCACTTGCAGAGTGCAGAAATGCATCACATAGTAAATACAAACCATAATCATCTCGACTGCGCTCGATGTGACAAAAAAAATATGTTTTGATAAATTTAAAATTAATCATATTATAATATTTAAATTTTATTGATATGTCAGTTCGAACGCAGTCGAGAACAAAATAAAATAAACATAATTATTAAATGAAAACCATACCGCACTCCCTTTTTACCGAGTTTGATATAGAATTGTTTAAGGCAGGCAAGCACTACCGCCTCTACGAAAAAATGGGTGCCCACCTTACAGAACTTAATGGTGTAAAGGGTACTTATTTTACCGTATGGGCGCCGGCTGCAAAGGCAGTATCTGTAATAGGGGATTTTAATTACTGGCTGGAAGGGGAGAACCCGCTATTTGTACGCTGGGATGGTTCGGGTATTTGGGAAGGCTTTGTGCCGAATGTAGATAAAGGCTCAAAGTATAAATACAAGATACAATCGCACCACAACGATATTAAAACCGAAAAAGCTGACCCGTTTGCTTTTTACTGTGAAACGCCGCCCAACACAGCTTCTGTAGTTTGGGATACCAGGCACAAATGGAAAGATACAAAGTGGATGGATAAGCGTACAGAGAAAAACAGCCTGCAAAGCCCGTTCTCTGTATATGAAGTACATTTAGGTTCATGGAAAAAGAAAGTAGAAGAGAACCGCTCATTAAGCTATGTGGAACTGGCAGATGAACTGGTGCAGTATGTAAAAGAAATGCAGTTTACCCATGTGGAGTTTATGCCCATTATGGAATATCCGTATGACCCATCGTGGGGGTATCAGCTGGTAGGTTATTTTGCTCCGACTTCGCGTTTTGGCAAGCCGGAAGATTTTATGCTGCTGGTAGATAAATTTCACCAGGCGGGCATTGGCGTGATACTGGACTGGGTGCCTTCTCATTTCCCTGACGATGCACACGGCCTCGGCTTTTTTGATGGCACGCACCTGTATGAACACCCTGACAGGCGCAAGGGCTATCACCCCGACTGGAAGAGCCTCATCTTTAATTATGGTAGAAATGAGGTGCGCTCGTTCCTGATAAGCAATGCAATATTCTGGCTTGATAAATACCATGCCGATGGGCTTAGGGTAGATGCTGTTGCATCAATGTTGTACCTTGATTATTCGCGTAAGGATGGCGAATGGGAACCTAACATATACGGCGGCAGGGAAAACCTTGAAGCGGTGAGCTTTCTTAAAGAGCTTAACGAGGCTGTTTATGGTAGTTTTACAGGTGTACAAACCATTGCCGAGGAAAGTACATCTTTCCCTATGGTATCGCGCCCAACTTACATTGGCGGTCTTGGTTTTGGCATGAAATGGATGATGGGCTGGATGCACGATACCCTCGAATATTTTAAAAAAGAACCCATTTACCGCAGGCACCATCAAAACGATTTGACTTTCAGCATGACCTATGCCTTTACCGAAAATTTTATGCTGCCATTATCTCACGACGAGGTGGTTTATGGCAAGCATTCTGTTTTAGGACGTATGCCGGGTGACGAATGGCAGCGTTTTGCCAACCTAAGATTGTTATACAGCTTTATGTTTACACACCCCGGAGCCAAACTCCTGTTTATGGGTGGTGAGTTTGGGCAAAGCGGTGAATGGAATTTTGAACAGAGCCTGGACTGGCACCTGCTGCAACATAATTATCATAACGGCATTAAAAACCTGGTTACAGTGCTTAACAAACTTTACAAAAAGCAGCCTGCCTTATATGAAAAGCAATTTGCAGGCGATGGTTTTGAGTGGATAAATTACAGCGACAGCGAAAATTCTGTAATAGCCTATATGCGCAAAGGTGAAAAAGAAGAAGAGAATCTGATTGTGATTTGTAATCTTACACCTGTGATAAGGGATAATTACAGGATTGGAGTACCTGTACAGGGCAAACTGAAAGAAATATTTAATAGTGACGATGCGGCATTTGGTGGCAGTGGCGTAAAAAATAAGACTGTAAAGACTGATCTGATAGCGTGGAACCATAAACCTTATTCGGCTGAATTGATATTGCCGCCGCTTGCCACAGTAGTGTTTACCATGAAGCAGAAATAAAAAAAACTGTTTTATGAGCGATGTTTTAGCTGTACTAAAGTCAACTAATATCCTGCTTATAAAACAGTTTAGAGGAGATGTGGTATATCCTTAAAGGAAATCAGGCTATTGGAAAATAGAAAGTATCTCTTTTTTTGCTTTACCTAGTTTCTTTTCAAGACGTCCCCACATTTCATCTTCTTTTCCTTCTTCATATTTTAGGTCGTCGTCGGTAAGTTCGGCATATTTCTGCTTTAGCTTTCCCTTCATTTCGTTCCAGCTTCCGCTGATTTCTTCTTTATTTGGCATGGCTCTTTTGTTTTTTGTTCAATGTAAAGTTACCCTACCAAATGTAAAATTACTGCCAAAGCCGTACTAAGGTTATCACAAAGTTTATTTGCTGAGCCTGTGCAGGGTAAAAGTCATTGCGGTAAGCAGGAAGAAAGCCATTACCTGGTGGGCAAGCCCAAGCCATAGCGGCACACGGTAAAGCAATGTAAGCACTCCAAGTAAAAATTGCAGGAATACAAGTACTACCAGTGCATTAAGCCCATTTTGTTGTTGGACAGAAACTTGTATTTTTCGCGATTTTATATATAGAAATACTATAATGCCCACTACAAAATAAGCCATGGTGCGGTGCACAAACTGCACACCACTTTGTCCTTCTACTAGTGCAAGCGCAACAGTTGGTTTTTCAATAAAAATACTGTCGTGCATAAACTGGCCTTCGCTCATTAAGGGCCATGTGTTATGTATAAGCCCCGCATTTAATCCCGCTACAAAACCACCATAAATTATCTGGGCAATAAGTATGATTAAGGCTATACGTGCAATTTTACGCAGTTCATAAACAGGTTGTTTACGTTCAGGATATAGTAGATCGAGCGCTACCCAAAGTGTATATGCAAAAGTTAAGAATGCGAATGTAAGGTGCAGTGCCAGCCTGAAATGGCTTACATCCGGATTGTCAATCAGGCCGCTTTTAACCATGAACCATCCTAAAAAGCCCTGAAAAGCGCCCATGCCTAAAAGGATGAAGCATTTTCCTATTGTAGCTTTGTCGAGTTTTTTGCGAATAAGGAAATAAATGAAAGGTATAATAAATACAATTCCTATTATGCGGCCTATAAAGCGGTGAAACCATTCCCAGAAATAGATGAACTTATAATCATCAAGAGTAAAATCATTATGGACATTGATTTTCTGGTACTCCGGAAATTTTTTGTACTCTTCAAAAGCTTCGTTCCATTTTTCTTCGCTCATCGGCGGAAAAGTATCCGTTACAAGATGCCAGTCAGTCATCGAGAGCCCGGAGTTGGTAAGCCTTGTTATACCACCCACTACTACCATTATGAATACCAACACACACCCGGCCAGTAGCCATGTAATTACAGCTTTATTGCGTTTCATAATTATAACTATTGTTGTTTAGTCAATCCCATTTTAGAGGCACGTGCCATCATAAAGTCATGGGCTGCCTGGTATTCGTTGGGTATTTCACCTTCCAGTATGGCTTCTTTGATGGCTTCTTTTAGTACGCCTATTTCACGTGATGGCTTCAGGTTAAAGATTTCCATAATCTCCTCACCGCTAATGGGCGGCTGAAAGTTACGGACGTGGTCGCGTTCTTCAACTTCAACAATTTTCTGGCGTACTATCTTAAAATTCTTATGGTACTTTTTATATTTATTCGGATTCTTCGTGGTTATATCAGCTTCGCACAATGTCATAAGGCTCTCCACATCATCACCTGCATCAAAAATAAGCCTGCGCACGGCAGAGTCGGTAACAATGTCCTGAGCCAGCACAATAGGGCGGGAGCTTAGCATTACCATTTTAGAAACAAACTTCATTTTGTGGTTAAGCGGCATGTGCAGCCTCTCAAAAAGGCGTTTTACCATTTTACCGCCTAAAAACTCATGCCCGTGAAATGTCCAGCCTACCTTTTTGCTGAATTTTTTTGTAGGCGCTTTGCCGATATCGTGCAGCAGCGCTGCCCACCTTAACCATACATCATCAGTGTTTGGCGCAATGTTATCGACAACTTCAAGTGTATGATAAAAATTATCTTTATGGGTTTGCCCTTCTACTTCCTCAACACCTTGCAGGGCAGTAAGCTCGGGTAATATTATGTGCAGCAGACCTGTTTGATGCAGCAGCTTAAATCCTACCGAGGGCACATCTGCCATAAGTATCTTGTTAAGCTCATCTACTATGCGCTCTCCCGATATAATGTTGATGCGCTCTTTATTACGGCTTATTGCCTGTAATGATTCCTCTTCTATATCAAAATTAAGCTGTGTTGCAAAACGTATGGCACGCATCATCCGCAAAGGGTCGTCACTGTATGTTATATCAGCGTCAAGCGGTGTGCGGATTATTTTATTTTCAAGGTCAGCCACCCCGTCAAAAGGGTCTATCAGCACACCAAAATCTTTTTCATTAAGCGATAGTGCAAGGGCGTTTATGGTAAAATCGCGCCGGTTTTGGTCATCTTCCAGGGTTCCTGTTTCCACGTGTGGTTTGCGGCTCTCCCATTGATATGATTCTTTTCGCGCTCCTACAAACTCAAGGTCGGTATATTCGCCATCCTTGTCTTCATAGCGCAACATGGCCGTACCGTAGTTTTTAAAAACCTGTACTTTCGGCTTGTTTGGCAGTAAGGCGGCCACAGCCTTAGCCAGCTCTATACCGCTGCCAACAGCCACCACATCTATATCTTTTTTAAATCCCCGTTTTAGTAAATAATCGCGTACATAGCCGCCTATTACGTAACACTCTGTATTTATTTGCGCTGCGGCTTTAGATACTATACTGAAAACCGGGTTATTAAGGGCTTCTTTATATGAAGTTTTATCTTTCATTAAGGGCGGATAACTTTTACCTGTAAATCATTGCCGATCTTGATTATACTTGAAGGTTTGGCGGCAATTTTATCGTGATGCAAATTTACGATATAGTCTACTCCATCCAAAATATGATGGTCTATTTCTTTAAAAGAATTTGGTGTAGGAACGCCACTCACATTCGCCGAGGTAGAAACGAGCGGTTTTTTCATACGTTCCATAAGTTTGTAGCAAAAAGGCTCTGTAACAAGCCTAACGCCAAGTGTGTTGTCTTCGGCAATAAGGTTAGGTGCTACATTTTTTGGTTTATCCAGCACCAATGTAGTAGGTTTATCGGTAACTTCTATAATCTGCCAGGCAACCTCAGGTATTTCACTAAATACATTATACAGCATCCTGTCGCCATTTACCAGTACAATCATGCTTTTGCTTTCTTCCCGCTGTTTCAGGGCATAAATTTTTTTTACAGCATCAGGGTTTGTGGCATCGCAGCCAATGCCCCAAACGGTATCTGTAGGGTAGAGTATTATACCACCGTTTTTTATTACCTCAAACGCATTATGTACTTCTGTATTTATATCCTGTGTGCTCATAGTTTATTTAAAATTGTTTATGGCTGACGTTATATGTTTTACTTCTTCATCAGTCAGTACGGGGCTGATAGGCAGGCTAAGTACTTCGTTGTGTATTGCTTCAGTAAGGGGAAAACTTAAATTCTTCATTTCTTTGTAGGCCTCCTGCCTGTGCGGGGGTATAGGGTAGTGTATAAGCGTTTGTATGCCATTGCTGGTAAGGTACTCTTGCAACTTGTCGCGCTCTTTGCACCTTATAACATATAAATGCCACACATGGCTGTTTTCATCCTCCGGTAAAGTGGGTAAGGTTATAGCAGGATTTTTTATATTTTCGGAATAATATTTTGCGATTTCCCTGCGCCTTTGGTTCTCATTATCCAGATAGGGAAGCTTTATATTTAATACCGCCGCCTGTATTTCATCAAGGCGGGAGTTGAGCCCTTGGTACTGATTGACATATTTTTGATGAGAGCCATAATTGGCAAGCGCCCTTATTGTTTTTGCCAGTTCATCATCATTTGTGGTAACAGCTCCTGCATCGCCAATGGCGCCGAGGTTTTTACCCGGGTAAAAACTGAACCCCGCAGCATCTCCTAAATTTCCTGTCTTGATGCCTTTCCAATGTGCGCCTATTGCCTGCGCATTGTCTTCAATAATTTTAAGGTTATGCTTTTCTGCGATAGCCCTTAGCTTTTCCGAAAATACAGCCTGCCCGTAGAGGTGTACTATCATAATTGCTTTTGTTCGGGATGTAATCTTTTCTTCAATAAGGCTGATGCTGATATTAAATGTATCAGCATCCGGCTCTGTCAGTACAGGCACAAGGTTGTTGTCTGTAACAGCGAGTATGGAAGCTATATAAGTATTTGCGGGTACAATTACCTCATCACCCTGCTGCATCACACCCAGTTCAATATAAGCTTTAAAAATAAGACGCAGGGCATCAAGCCCGTTTGCGGTGCCTATGGCGTGTTTAGTGCCTGTGTAGCTGCACAGGTTTTCTTCAAACTGCTTTACCTGCTCACCAAAAAGGTACCATCCGCTCCTGAAGGTTTCCAGCAGCCGCTTTTCTATTTCTTCCTGATGAAGAAGGTTAACTTTTTGAAGGTCGAGAAATTTTATCATACAGCAGGTATATACTGCAAAAATATTGAACTTTTATAAGAGCAGTGCGCATACTTTGCAATATTAACGGATTAAAATAAATTTAGGTACATTTGCCCAATATTACAGCATTATGAGGTTAATTCAGGTTACTGCATCTAAAGGATGGCGCGGGCACGAGCAGAAAATTATTTATCTGTATGAGGCATTTCGCGACTTTGGCTATGTAGAAGACCAATGGATAGTTTGCGTTAAGGATTCTGAAGTGCATAAGGCTGCCACCAGCAGGAATATGCAGGTTATAGCCCTTGATTATAAAGGAGAGTACAGCCTTGAATTTGCCAAAAGCCTTAAAAAAATAGCCGACGAAAAAAAGGCAGACATACTTTTTATACACAACAGCCAGTCGCACACGTTAAGTGTGCTTTCTTCTTTGGTATATGGATTAAAAATACCGATGGTACTGTGCCGTACCATGATACGCCGGGTTGACAGTAACTTTCTACGTAAATGGAAATACAATTACAAAGGAATAAAAAAGATTATTTGTGTATCGCACCCCGTGGTAGATGTATTAAAATATGCCGTTAAAGACCATAGCAGGCTTTGCGTGGTGGGCAGCGTTACGGATATTCATAAATTTAAATATGCCGATACAGGCATACTGCATAAAGAATTTAATATACCTGAAGGGCATTTGCTTATTGGGAATATTGCCGCATTTACCCCAATGAAAGACCTGCACACGTGGGTACGTACCGCTGCTGAGCTGCACAAGCGTAACTTTAAAGCAAAGTATATAATAATTGGTGACGGCCCGCAGGAGGAGGAAGTAAAAGAGCTTGCCCGTGAGCTTGGTGTGGAGAACGAAATAATTTTTGCAGGCTTCAGGAAAGATATACCACAGGTACTGCCCGAATTTGACCTGTTCCTGTTTACCAGTAACAACGAGCCAACGGGCGGGGTACTGCTGGAGGCTTATGCCTGCCGCATACCAATAGTTGCCGCTAATGCCGGAGGGATACCCGAAGTGGTGCAGGACGGCATAACAGGCCTAATGGCAGAAGTGGGCAACCCTGTAGATTTTGCCGACAAGGTTGAACAACTTGCTGCGGATAAGAACCTGCAACAGCAACTCACCGAAAATGGATATGAGTTTTTAAAGGCTAACTTTACAAAAGAGGTAATTGCCAAAAAGATGTATGATGAACTTAATGAGGTACTTGTAAAATATGGCACAAAACGATAAGGATAAGCGCGTACTATTTATAACTTATGACCTTAGCGGGTATTACGACAGTATTTATGCAGAGTTGCAAAGCCGTTACGGTCAGGTAGATTATTATAATACCATAAACTATTCTTACCGCTATAAAAATGCATGGCAACGCCTTACAGCGTTCTTTTACAAGACTTTTTATAAAACAAAGCTGAAGAATTTTTACAAGTATGAGCCGTTGATAGCTGAGGTATCTAAAAATAAATATGATATTACGCTTGTTATACGGCCTGATGTGTTTGTTGATGATCATCTTAAAATATTACGCAAAATATCAGGTAAATTTATTGCTTACTATCACGATTCCATAAATAATATACCGCGCAAAAAAGATGTCCTTCATTTTTTTGATGAAATATATTCTTATGAAAAGCGTGATGCAGATACTTATAAGCTAAAGTTTATCCCAAACTTTATGTATTATGAGCCTGAGGGTAGTAACCCTGAGCCTGAAACAGATGCATTCTCAGTAATGTCAGATGATTACAGGGTAAAGGTTTTGCAAAAATTAGGTAAAGTACTTACAGATACAGGTTATAGTTACCGTTTTTATGTGAAGAAGGATAATGCGGAAACTGACCCTTATATTACTTACATACAGAAAAGAATTAATAATGAAGGGGTTCTGCAACACATAAAGCAATCACGTATTATTGTAGATATACATAAATTCGGTATTCAGGATGGGCTTACTTTCCGGGTGTTCGAAGCAATGGCTTTCCAAAAAAAGCTTATAACTACCAATACCGATATTAAAAATTATGATTTCTATAATCCGTCAAACATTTATGTTATAGAAAACGCTGATAACATTAGCATACCGGAAGGATTTATAGAAACACCTTACCAGCCATTACCCCGGGAAATTTATAACCGTTACACAGTGAGCCACTGGGTAGATATGGTTGCGGGGGGTAATTATAACGAGGTAGAGGAGAAAAAATACAGGAATAGCAAGTAGAACTTTTTTAACTACTTTATCCTGTATATTCCCAATGCTTTTTTCAGCATTTTGTTAAACAGTACCCAGTTTACATACAAACCATTCTTAAAGCTTGTCCAGGCCCATTTATTGTGTGGTAGTATATTCGCATCAATATTGCTTTGCATTTGTGTAGATACTATAAAATCCTGCTTTACATCTTCCCACTTAATATTGCCATAGCCGTCAAACTCATTCACCTTGTTCTTTTCGTGAATAATGCTCATCCATAGCCTTTTGTGTGTTACCTGTGTGATGCGGGTTTCTTTTTTCCAAAGGTTATGGTCATTAAACCATACAGTCTTCGGATTGTCATTCTTTTCAATAAGGCTTATAAACGGGTTGAAGATATGTTCTTTTTTACCCAGCATAATTACAGGCTTAATCTGTAAGGAGTAACCTTTAATAACATCTATAGCCCTGTAATCCTGATTATTAAACTGCTTTTGCACTTCGGCAATAAAGTCTTTGTGTATGCAGTCGTCATTATCAATACGTGAAGTGATAAGATAAGGCTGTCCCTGCGTTTCGGCTGTTATAAGTTTTTGTATTTCAGGATAAAAAGACGGCATACCTTCTATATAAAACAGGCGGATGTTTTTATGTCTCTCAATAAGATTTTCTATCCTGCTGCGGTAGGCGGGGGGGGTGGTAATATCAAAATAAATAAGCCATGTAAAATTGGTGCTTGTTTGTGCCGTTACCGATGGCAGGCAAAAATTCTCGAACAGCCACAGCCTGTGCTCAAGCCACTCATCTGTGAGCAGGGTTTCGTTATTTTTAGTAACATCCCATTTAGGGTTTTTAAGGTTGAAGCGGGTGATGAGGTAATGGCTGAACATTTGAGTGGTTTTGCTATTTTCGGTAAAAATAATGCAATTATTTGAAGTCTAAAATGCAAATGGTTACTTTTGCCTAAAATGGAGTTGCCGATGAACAAAGTAATCCATCCGGATTTTAAGGGCCATGCTGACGAGCTAACCCGCATTATAGATAACTTTTCGACCACAGGTACTATGTTTGCCGATGGCAGGCGTAATAAAATAAAAATATTTCCGCTTGGTTTCGGTACGGTAAACGTTAAGTCTTTCAAGATACCCAATATAATCAACAAAATTGTTTACCGGTTTTTCCGTAAATCAAAGGCAAGGCGTTCTTACGAGTTTGCAAACAGGCTTCTGCAGGAGGGCATAGGTACACCTCAGCCCATTGCTTATTTTGAGAATAGCACTGCATTTTCTTTTCAGGACAGTTATTACATCAGCGAGCAGCTTAACCCCGATCTTACGTTCAGGCAGCTTATAGAAATACCCGATTATCCTGAGCATGAAATTATACTCCGCCAGTTTACGCAATTCACATTTAAGCTGCACGAAAAAGGCATAGCATTTCAAGACCATACGCCAGGCAATACACTCATCAAAAAGACAGGCCCACAGCAGTATGAATTCTTTTTGGTTGACCTTAACCGGATGACTTTTCATGACAGTATGAGTCTGCAACAGCGCGTAGTGAACATGGCAAAGCTTACCCCCGAAGACCATCTGATAAAAGTAATGTGCGATGAGTATGCAAAACTATACGGCAGGAGCTATGATGAGGTTTATAAACTGATGGTTAAATACACGCAGTATTTCTCGAACAGGTTTCACCGCAAGAGAGCCCTTAAGCGAAAGCTGGGACTGCGTAAAAAATAAATATAGTACCTTTGCATGCCGTAAAGGGGATAATTTAAACGGACTTTTTTCATGAAGATATCAGTAATAGTAAGTACATATAACGCAGAGAAATGGCTCGAAAAAGTGCTTATAGGTTACAGTGTGCAAACCTATAAAGATTTTGAGCTTATTATTGCTGATGACGGTTCGCGTGCTTCTACAAAAGAACTGATAGACCGTTATGCCGAAAATTACCCGGTACCTTTGCGCCACCTTTGGCATGAAGATAAAGGCTACCGCAGGCAGGAAATACTGAATATAGCCATTGTAGAAGCCGCTAACGAATATATAATAATGACAGATGGCGACTGCATACCCCGTAAAGACTTTGTTGCAGTACATGCTAAATTTGCTGAAAAAGGCAGGTTCCTTTCAGGTGGTTACTGCAAACTGCCTATGAGCACCAGCACTGTTATTACTAAAGAAGATATAGAAAGCCAACGCTGTTTTGATGTAAATTGGTTGAAAAAGCAGGACAAGCTGGGCTTTTCTCAAACCATGAAATTATCTGCAGGGCCTGTACTGGCTACCGTGTTAGATAATATTACCACCACAACACCATCATTTAACAATTGTAACTCATCCGGTTTTAAAGAAGATATGATTGCCATAAACGGTTATGATGAGCGTATGAAATATGGCGGCCCCGACAGGGAATTTGGCGAACGCTTAGAGAACTTTGGCGTTAAAGGCAAGCAGATAAGGCACAAGGCCGTTTGCCTGCACCTTGACCACGCCAGGGGCTATAAAACCCCTGAATCGCTTGCGGCTAACCTTGCCATACGCAAAGAGGTTAAGGAAAAGAAAATTAAATGGACTCCCTACGGAATTGTAAAGGAGCCCGGCCTTCCGCCTGTTTCGTAATATGGTTTAAAAACGATTTTAAATCGTCTTCAAACAAGTTAAGCTTTAGCTTAGGATATAATTCAAGCGACTTCTCTTTAAACTCTTTAGGGTGTTTAGCACCGTAAATTTCAGGATAATAATCCTGCAGGTGTACAGCCATGTGCTCGCCGGTTTGCGTTAGCATATTCCACGAGTTTTTATTTATCCAAGGGGAGAAAATTGTAAATGTTGGTACTCCAAGCGCTTTGGCCATATTAACGGCGCCGCCTTCGTTTCCTATAAGCGCCGAACACTGCGAGAGTATCCCTAAAAAGCTCCTGAGCCCTTTAACATAAAAATCAAAAAGTATCTTTTCGCGTGCCTGCTCATTGCAAAGGTTGTATATCTCTTTTGCCTTTTCAACCTGCGAAGGCAGGTAGTTAAATAACAGTGTAGCATCGGTACCGGTGGCAATGTAGTTAATTACATTCGCCATTTCCTGTGCAGGAAGGCTCTTTATATCGTCGCTACCCAGCACGCTTATCATTATAACAGGTTTGTAGCCATCTGTCTTTTCTGCCATATAAGCGGCAGCCACTGCCTGTTCCTGTTCTGTCAGGTATATTTTAGGATATTCTATCGCATGCTTTTTACCTGTTGCTGCTTCTGCCAACTGCATCCGGTGGTATAACGCAGAACCTGATACCGTTTTATCGGGTTCTACCGTTTTATTATAAAAAAATGATGTGTACCATTTCTTATAGCCAATTTTGGTTTTAGCCCCCGAGAAAGAAGTAATAATACCGCTTTCCCATTTGCCGTAAGCATCAATAACCACATCATAGCCTGTTTTACGAATGCTTTTAAGAAACCCGAAAAACTCACGCTTGCTTTTGCGGTAACGGTCTTCAAAAGGTATAATCCTGTCAATGTACGGATTATTCTCTACCACGGGTATGGTAAAAGTGTTAGCAAGGTAATCGATACGCGAACACGGGTATTCTTCTTTCAGCATATTGCAGATGATGCTGCTTGCCAGCACATCTCCAATCATTTTTTGCTGTATTACAAGTATCTTCCTGCAGTTGCGGTTCATCTCGCGCAGGTAAACATACCGCATGTAAACATGATAACCTAAAATCCTTGCAATTTCAAAACCCTGCCTGCCATTTATAAACCCGAATTTTAAAATATAATATTTAAAGAAACGGAAAGCCGGCCTTACCGTAAAATGAAACACATTTGTGGTAATCCCTTCATTATAAAACTCTTTTGCCTTTAGTTTAGAGTATTGCAGCCTTTTCTGGAGAAAATCTTCTTTATTGATAAAAGAATAATGTTCTATGGCATATTTTAACACACGGCTTTTACCGTTTATGGTAAGTTTTTCATGCACTAATTTATCAGAGTAGCGGCATTTTGACTTGCGGAAGATACGCGCTGTACGGTCTTCGTTAAAGTTATTGTTTACCAGCGGCTTGCCCTGGTAGTAAAAGATACGTTTTACCCAAAGCGCAACTTCTTCCGGGTTGCTGCTAACAACATCTTTTATTTCTTTAATGCCTTTTGGCGTTATCCTTTCATCAGCATCAAAAAAAGCAACCCAGTCGTGTGTGGCAAGGTCTAATGTATAGTTGCGCTGTGATGAGAAATCATCAAAAACGCGCTGGTAAAAGCGCACATGGGGGAATTCCTCCTTTACAATTGCAGGAGTCCTGTCGGTACTAAAAGAGTCAACTACAACAATCTCGTCGGCAAACGACATGTTTTGCAGGTACTCCCTTATGTTGTGCTCTTCATTAAAAACAATGGCAAGCGCAGATATTTTAGTTTGGTTTCCGCTCATTATCAGTTTTTAAACCGCTACATCATATTCCCTTAAAGCATTGTTGAGCGAGGTTTTTAAATCGGTAGAAGGCTTTCGCTTACCAATTATCAGCGCGCAGGGCACCTGGTACTCACCTGCGGCAAATTTTTTAGTATAGCTGCCGGGTATCACTACAGACCTGGCAGGCACAACCCCTTTCATTTCTACAGGTTCATTGCCTGTAACATCAATAATCTTAGTAGAGGCGGTAAGGCATACATTTGCGCCAAGAACGGCTTCGGTTTCTACCCTTACGCCTTCTACCACTATGCAACGTGAGCCTATAAAGGCACCATCTTCTATAATTACGGGTGCGGCCTGCAATGGTTCTAAAACCCCGCCTATGCCCACACCACCGCTAAGGTGAACGTTTTTACCAATTTGCGCACAACTGCCCACCGTAGCCCATGTATCAACCATAGTGCCTTCATCTACATAAGCACCTATGTTTACATAACTCGGCATCAATATAACGCCAGAAGCTATGTAAGCACCGTGGCGTGCCACGGCATTGGGTACTACGCGAATCCCTTTTTCAGCATAATTATGCTTTAGCGGCATTTTGTCATGGTATTCAAAAATCCCTGCTTCAAGCGTTTCCATCTTACGGATAGGAAAGTATAAAACAACGGCTTTTTTAACCCATTCGTTTACCTTCCAGCCATCATTGCCGGGTTCTGCAACACGCAGTTTTCCTGCGTCAAGCATATCAATTACTTCCTGTATGGCATTTATGGTTTTCTCTTCCTGAAGCAGTTGCCTGTTATCCCAGGCCTGCTCTATAAGGGTTTGTATGGTATTCATGGCAATTTGTTTTGGGGCAAAGATAACAATCCCTGTAAATTATCATCATTAAAACATTCAGGCAAAATACAAATCTTTTCGGTTCGTTTCCATAAAGTGCAGGAAATAATTAAATTTACTAAAAATCTGTCAATCATGAAAGATAATTTTTCGGCTCTTGCAAAAGAATATTCAAAATACAGGCCTGCCTATCCCAATGATATGGTAGACTATATTCTGTCTTTTGTAAAGGAGAGAAATTGTGCTTTAGATGTTGCTACGGGCAACGGACAGGTTGCAGCTTTATTTTCGTCTTACTTTAAAGAAATATATGCTACAGATATCAGCAGCAAACAGCTTGAACATGCTGTAAGCAAAGGCAATATATTTTACAGCAGGCAACCTGCCGAGGCTACAGGTTTTAATGATAAACAGTTCGACCTGATAACAGTAGCGCAGGCGGTTCACTGGTTTGACTTTGATGCATTTTACAAAGAAGTTTACCGGATCGTGAAACCTGAAGGCGTTATAGCAGTTATGGGATATGGACTTTTGCAGACCAACACTGAATCTGACAAGATAATAAGCAGGTTTTACCGTGACATTGTGAGCCCGTACTGGGATGCTGAAAGGCGTTACCTTGATCAAAACTATAAAACCATTCCGTTTCCTTTCAACGAGATTTATACGGACAGAAACTTTGTCAATACTTTTACATGGAATTTTGAGCAGCTTGCGGGATACCTGCAAACATGGTCGGCAGTACAGCATTACAAAGAGGAGAAGGGCACAAATCCGTTCAGCTTAATTGAAGAAGAATTAAAATTGAGCTGGCAAAACAACAACAAGCAGGTAACCTTTCCGTTACTTTTGCGGATAGGCAAGTTATAATTAAACTAAAGATTAAGCAGCATACATGGGTAAAGATAATACTATGTCGCTATTCGGAAAAAGCGGGCAGGGCAGGATAATGGCTATTGATTATGGCTTAAAACGCACAGGCATAGCAGTAACAGACGAAATGCAGCTAATTGCTACAGGCTTAACCACAATACCATCTGAAACGGCTATTGCATGGCTGCAATCTTATTTTGCTAAAGAAAAAGTAGAAAAAGTTATAATCGGTATTCCGAAACAGATGAACAATGAGCCGTCTCAAAGCGCACCGCTTGTAGCTGCCTTTACAGAAAAATTTAAAACTGCATTTCCTGATATGCCAATAGAAGGGATAGATGAACGCTTTACGAGTAAAATGGCTTTCCGGACCATGATTGATAGTGGCTTAAAGAAGAAACAACGGCAAAATAAAGCGCTTGTAGATGAAATTTCGGCAACAATTATGCTGCAGGATTATTTATCACGAAAAAATATACTTTAAACATTTCAGTTTTGGTAAAAATAAAGCTTTATGATATTAATCATAAGGCCTTAAGAAAAGTTTTAGAATGTGCATCTTACCTTTGCATTTTAATCTTTTCTACTAATTTCCGATGTCTCAAAATATACACACAGAACCCGATGTTATCCTTATTGGCGCAGGGATAATGAGCGCTACACTGGGCATGTTCCTGAAAGAGCTTATGCCTGAAATAAAAATTGATATTTACGAAAGGCTTGACGTGGCTGCTGCCGAAAGTTCTGATGCATGGAACAATGCCGGCACCGGGCACTCCGCTTTTTGTGAGCTTAACTACACGCCCGAACTGCCTGATGGTACTATAGATACTGCGAAGGCAGTTAAAATTGCCGAGTTTTTTGAAGAATCGAAACAATTCTGGACATACCTTGTGCACCAGGGACGCATTACCAACCCGGAAGATTTTGTAAACAGCACTCCGCACATGAGTTTTGTATGGGGTAAAGATAATGTTGAATACCTGAAAAAACGTTATAATGCGTTACAGCAATACCCAATTTTTAAGGGTATGGAATATACTGAAGACCCTGCTGTTATTACCCAATGGATGCCGCTTGTAATGGAAGGCCGCGCTACTGATGAGCCAATAGCTGCGACACGCATGGCTATAGGCACCGATGTTAATTTTGGGGAGCTAACAAGGGATATGTTTGCATGGCTGCGCACCCAGCCTGATGTTAACCTGTTCTTTGGGCACGAAGTACGCTCTATGAGGCGCTCGCGCAGTGGCAGTAACAAATGGAAGCTGAAGATAAAAGACCTTGCCACAGGAAATAAAAAAAGAGTATATGCAAGGTTTGTTTTTATAGGTGCAGGCGGGGGCTCACTGCCCTTACTTGAAAAATCAGGTATACCGGAAGGTGAGGGCTTTGGCGGTTTCCCGGTAAGCGGGCAATGGCTTAAGTGCATAAATGAAGAGGTTATACAAAAGCATGATGCTAAAGTTTATGGTAAGGCAAGTGTTGGTGCACCGCCAATGTCTGTCCCGCATATAGATACCCGTATGATTAACGGTAAAAAGGAACTCCTTTTTGGTCCTTATGCCGGTTTTAGCACCAAGTTCTTAAAGCAGGGTTCTTACCTTGACCTTCCGCTCAGTATAAAAGTAAATAATATAGGCCCAATGCTTGCTGCGGGTTACCACAACCTGTCACTAACCAAATACCTTATAGAGCAGGTTACACAGTCGCGAGATGACAGAATGGAAGCCTTACGCGAATACCTGCCTACAGCCAAAGCCGAAGACTGGGAGCTGGAAACAGCCGGGCAGCGTGTGCAGGTTATTAAGAAAGACCCTGAACAGGGCGGAAAGCTGGAATTCGGTACAGAGGTTATAACAAGCGCCGATGGTACCCTGGCAGCTTTACTGGGTGCATCGCCCGGTGCAAGTACAGCGGTAAGTATAATGATTGATGTACTCAATAAGTGCTTTAACGATAAAATGCAGTCGGCAGCATGGCAAAGCAGATTACGAGATATGATACCCTCATACGGGCAGCACCTGAACGATAACCCGCAGTTATTAAAAAAGGTAAGATATGATGCCGCCGAAATTTTGAAACTGGAAAAGCTCGATGAAGTTTTTTATGTGTAAATTATACAAGCCACCCAATGGGTGGTTTTTTATTTATAATAATTATTTTATTTTTACTCCACCCAATTGATTAATTATGAAAAAATTACTCCTGATTCATTGTATGCTGTTCGCATTATACGTATTCCCGCAAAGTAGTAAAGATATTTTACTGGAAAGAGACCACGAGCAGCTTATAGAGCGCCTTAAGTTTATGGATTACCTTAATGATGTTACGATGAAGCTGGAAGGAGATATCAGGAGGGCAGGAGGAGTCTTAGAAGTACCCTTTTACACATATTACAATGATTCTATAGTAGCCCGGAACCCTTATCCGTCAACCAATATATCTTCTTATCTTGATTACCAACAGAACGAGGTACCTCCTACAGCAGCAGATTTTATCGTAAGGGTCTATAACAGGAATGCACTTAACCTCCATACAATAATTAAGCGCTATGGCTACCCTACAACCACAAAACTGAATAAATACGTAAAGATTAATCCCTTTCGCGCCACTTTTATTATTCAAAAGGCTTCAGATGACTGGAAGAAAATCTTTTATCCATTAATAAAAGAAGAAAACAGAAAAGGGAATTTAACCGAAATAGAATATACCTTTTGCAGGCTTGCCTTTAAAAACGGAATAATGACTCAAAGTGAGGCGCATGAATTCTCTGCTATTATGAAAAGGCATGGTTACAGCCCGGCAAAAAGGTTTGATTATTAACTACTTTACACTCTCCAACTGCCTTGCCGCTTTCACAATCTTTTCAGAAATATTGGTTAGCCACACCAGTTGTTCTATTATTAGCTGGGCTTCCTGTAGTTTCAGTTTAAGGGTTTCTTCGTCGTTGCTGTAACGTTCGTGCAGCTCGCGTGCTCTTATATTTTTAAGTTCTGTAAAACGGGCTGCCAGTTCTTCTTGCTGTTTTGCAGGGGCTTGTATGGCATCTTCGTGTGCAAGCATGGCAACGGCATTGTTAAGGTTACGCGTTACAGCCTGTACAACCACATTAAAAGCCTCTGAAGCCTTACTGGTGTGGTGCGATTGTATATATGCCCCTAACGACGCTAAAGATGACAATAACGTGTGGTTGAGTACCGCAAGCTTGTAAGCCTGCGCCTGTTGCCTTTGTTTGGATTTAGGCTCCTGAGTCATGCGCTGGTAAGATGCAGTGAGGTTGCCCACTTCTATAAATGCGTTTTTGCGGGCTACCCTGTATGATGTTGGCACACTCCCTTTTTTATTATATAAGTCAGCTATTTCTGCGAGGTAATCTTTATTGGCAGATATTGCCTTATTGATGTATACAGGCAGTTGTATAAACTCCCATGCCGGCCAAAAGAAATAATTAGCACCAAAGGCCAGTAATGCACCCACGGCAGTATCTAAAATACGGTATTGTATAACATGGGTTATATCAGGGTTGAGCATGCTGTACACAAAAACAACGTAAATGGTAACAAAAGTTGCCCCTATGCGGTAGTTGATAGCGGTAAACGTAAAGCCCATCAGCATACATACAATAGCAAGTGTAGCAATAATTGCCGGGTGGCTCACCAGGTACAATATCCCGAAAGCAATAACACAACCCAGAACGGTACCCACAATACGCTGGTAGGAACGTTGTTTGGTAAGTCCGTAACCGGGGCGCATAATAACCACAACGGTAAGTAATATCCAGTACACATTTTGCAAGGGTAGCAGGGCACCAATAACAAAACCCAGTGCAATGGTTATGGTAAGCCGTAAAGAAAGCCTGAATATAGTTGAAGAAAAGCTTAGGTTTTCTTTTAGGGTGTGGAGGGGATAATATTCAGGCGCAAGAAATTTCTCCAGATCCTTGTCGCGGCCCTGCATATCTTTAAAATTGACGTTTAGGGTGAGTGCCCGCTCTATAACCTTGATTTTTTCTATCTGCTTTTCGGCATAGTGCAGCATGTTGGTCAGCATTATAACACCCTCTGCTGCTGCTTCATACCCAACTTCATGCTCATATTCGGCAATAGCTCTCTCAAAATATTCCAAATCTTCCAGCAGATGGTGTGCCGATACATATTTCTTTTTATTCTCCAGGCTTTTTGAAATATTTTTCAGCGCTGCCGCTAAGTTATAAGCCAGGTTTTGGTAAGTGGTAAGTACCTTAGGATAACTACTGAACTTCTCCTGTATCTTGTCATGGTCAAACGAGTTGGATAATGCCAGTTCCAGCACCTCCATAAGAGAAATAAAGACAAGCAACATCTTTCGGCTGCGGTTAGAGTTACCTGCATTGCTGCGGGTGCGAAGCAGCATTTCGCGCAGGTTTTGGTGTATGGTGTTAAGTTCCACCTGAATAAAAAGCTGCTTTTCTATAATTTTCTCCCTGTCAGCGTCAGGCTTCCATAAATGCCCGCGCTGCTTCATATACCTACCCGTAAGTTTAAGGCATTCGGCAACCTGCAGCTCTGTATAGCGGTGGGGGCTAAAATAGTTGAACAATACCGATATTAATGTATAAAAGAGCCCTCCACTTAATATAAGCCCGCAATACTCCCAAATTTCAAAACCTTTGTGGATATGGCCTGTAGCAAGCGCAATAGCCAAAAGCCCCGAGAAGGAAACCATTGTAGCCCTTTGCCCGTAAACCGATATCATGCTCAGGAAAAAAACAAGCAACAGCGCAAACGGGTAAAATAGTACAGGTAAATCATGTAACAGATTTACTGTTAGCGTGCAAAGTGTTATTATAGCAGTGGCAGAAAGCAACCCTTTAATGCGGTGGCTAAGGTTACTTTGTATATCGGCCGGGTAGGTAAGCACAGCACCGATAGCAATAGCAAATCCTGTTTCAAAAAAGCCGAAATGCGCCAGTATAAGTACGGGTACTACCGCAGCAACCGTAACAACTACGGCTTTTGTAAAATTAGTGCTGTCGGCAAACTGCTTTATTCGCTGTATCATTACCATTAATCTTCTGCAAAGGTAAGCAATGGTAAAGGCATTAAGTCCGGGCTATGGTTTTTCTCACAAAAATTTAGCATTTGACCTGCGGGCGGCAGAAAGCGGTTAACTTTTTATTTACTACTTTTGCGGCACGATATTAATGAATTAAGGCACTATTGCGCCTTTTTAAAACCCTGAAAAATGATTTTACCTATTGTAGGATATGGCGACCCGGTGCTACGCAAAAAAGGTGAGGAAATAAGCAAAGACTATCCTGACCTTAAAAAGGTGATTGCCGATATGTATGAAACGATGTATAATGCTTATGGGGTTGGGCTTGCAGCACCACAGGTGGGGCTGGCTATCAGGTTGTTTATAGTAGATACACAACCTTTTAGTGAAGATGAAGACCTAAGCGCGGAAGAGCAGGAAAAATTAAGCAAGTTTAAAAGGACTTTTATAAATCCTGTTATTACTAAAGAAGAAGGTGAGGAGTGGGGCTTTAATGAAGGCTGCCTGAGCATACCCGAAGTGCGTGAAGACGTTTACCGCAAAGAAACAATTACCATAGAATACTTTGACGAAGATTTTAATAAGCATACAGAGGTGCACGACGGTATCATTGCAAGGGTTATACAGCATGAATATGACCATATTGAGGGTATATTGTTTACCGATAAGATATCACCGCTTAAAAAGCGCCTGATTCAAAAGAAACTTCAAAACATAATGGAAGGGAAGACGAGGCCCGACTATAAGATGAAATTTGTTGCCAAAAAAGGCAGATAATTTTTGTTTTTTAGGCCAAAGATGTGATATTTGTGTCCCTTTAAAAAAAATACAGGAATGAGTATAGAAAAAATATTAGCCATTTCCGGAAAACCGGGATTATATGCACTTAAATTACAAACCAGAACAGGTTTTGTGGCAGAATCGCTTACTGATGGTAAAAAGGTAACTGTAGGACTAAGAAGCAACGTTAGCCTTCTTTCTGAAATATCAGTTTATACTTATGATGGCGAGGTGCGCCTTGCTGAAGTATTTAAAGCCATAGCAGAAAAAGAAGATAACGGAGCTGCCATTTCTCATAAAGAAGATAACGCTACACTGGAAAGCTATTTCCGCGAGGTGCTTCCTGAGTTTGACGAAGACAGGGTTTATGCCTCTGACATTAAAAAGATACTGAACTGGTATAACATGTTACAGGCTAAAGGGCTTGTAAACAAAGATGAAGAAATCAGTACGGAAGAAGCTGAAGCCCCGGCAGAAGAAGAGGCTAAAACAGAAAAGTAATTTATTATCTTACTAATAATAATTATCCTGCCACTGCTTTAAAGCGGCAGGATTTTTTATTTTTACAAAAAATGCCGTTATATGAATACACGCCAACAGCAACTACAGGCCTTTAGCAGGCTGCTGGATATTATGGATGACCTTAGGGCAAAATGCCCGTGGGATATGAAGCAGACAATGGAAAGCCTGAGGCACCTTACCATTGAGGAAACATATGAATTGGGCGATGCCATACTGGATAACGACCTGCAGGAAATAAAAAAAGAACTGGGCGATATATTGCTCCACATTGTTTTCTATTCGAAAATTGGCAGTGAAACGGATGATTTTGATATTGCAGATGTTGCTAACACTATTTGCGATAAGCTGATACACCGCCACCCGCACATATATGGTGATGTTAAGGTGGAGAATGAAGAGCAGGTAAAGCAAAACTGGGAAAAACTAAAGCTGAAAGAAGGTAAGAAATCGGTACTGGAAGGCGTACCCAAAAGTTTACCGGCACTCGTTAAAGCAAGCCGCATTCAGGATAAAGCAAAAGGTGTAGGCTTCGACTGGGATGAGCCACACCAGGTTTGGGATAAGGTACAGGAAGAGATTGCCGAGTTTCAGGATGAGGTTAAGGGCGGTAACACAGAGAAGATTGAGGCAGAGTTCGGCGATGTATTATTCTCGATGATAAACTATGCCCGTTTTCTTAATATTAACCCCGAAGACGCACTGGAAAGAACCAACAAGAAGTTTATTAAACGTTTTCAGTACCTTGAAAGCAAGGCTGCCGAACTGGGTAAACCTCTTGCAGATATGACCCTCGCCGAAATGGATGTTTTCTGGAATGAAGCTAAAAAGCTTTAAACCAGCCCGGGGGTTACTTCTACAGTATCGGTTACAATAACCTCGGGTTCTTCTATTGGTAAAAGTGAATAGTACAGCACATCATTAATGCCAGCAGCTTTCAGTTTTTCACTAACTGCGCCGAACTGTTTTTTGTGTTCTTCAGTATAAATAACATACAGTGGATAATCCACATTGTTTATTGTGAATAAAAAAGGCAGTGTGGCAGTATCGTTACCCAACTGTATTTCCTGCATTACCTCATAACGCAGCGTCAGGTTTTTTGCCTCACATTCTTTTTGTATGTGTGCCATTATCTGTGCAAGATCCAGCCTTACAATACCTGTAGCCATTATATCTGTTTCTGATATGCCGCAAATATTCACGTTGCTGTGAAAATTCTTTTTTTGCTCTGAAAACGAAGGTATATTTTCGTAATAAAACCTATAACCGGTGCTTTTTGCCAATGCAATTTCTTTTTTAACCGCTTCGCCCCTGAAAGCAATAATCACGGTAAGTGCCAGGTACAGCAAAAATGCAAATATCATCCCGATAATGCTCGAAATAATTGCACGGGCACTCACACAGTTTTTAAAATAGGCATCCCAGTACCCGTTAACAGTATTTAGGCGTAGCGCCTCCGAAGCCAGTGTACTGAGATTGGAAATGTTCACGAAGAGGTTATAAACAATGATGAGTACTCCCGCAATTAATAATAATGCCTGCATTTTTAGTTGGTGTAAAAGTAATTATTCATTTCCCTGGTTGATATTCCTTACCTGCTTAAGCTTTTCTTTCCAGGTATTCAGTTCTTCTTTGTGGCGGTCTATACTCTTTCTTACTTCTTTTACAAAAGGGTTGTCTGCCTTGGCGTTAGATATAAACTGGATGTTGTTTTCAAGCTGTAGTATCTCGCCCTGCACCTCATCAATTTTGCGCATTATAAATATCTGCTCATTTTCCAGCCTGCGGCTGTCGTCGCTATCGGCAAGCTGCTCCAGCCTGTTACTGAATTTAACCATCTCAGCTTCTTTTTTAGAAAGGCTTAGCTTATCAAACAGTGCATCAAGCACCTTGTTGAATTTACCTTCTATATGCCTTTTGTTTTGAGGCACACGGCCTATGGCTTTCCAGTTCTCTATGTGCTTTTTGATAGCGTCAAGATCGGTTTTATGGTTGCCCGTAAGTTCGAAATCTTTTAATGAATCGAGATAGTCTTTTTTCTTTTCAAAAGCATCAAGCTCTTCCTTGTTAGCTTCGTTGCGGTGTGCGTGCAGCTTGTCAAAATAATGATTACAGGCAGCTTTAAATTCTTTCCAAAGCTCGTCAGAATATTTGCGTGGCACATGCCCAACTTTTTTCCAGTCTTCCTGTATTTGTTTCATAACAGGGGTAGTGGCAGCAAAATCTTCACTGTCTTTAAGCGATTGCGCCTTTGCTACAAGCTCCTGTTTTTTGGTAAGGTTGTCCTGCTGCTCTTTTTTTATTTCTTTATAGAAGGAGTTCTTAGAGCTGTTAAAGTTCCTTACGGCAGCTTTAAATGCTGCCCAGGTGTCTTCATTTACCTCAAGCGGCACTTTGCCTGCATTAAAAAACTCATTTCGCAAAGTTTCTATTTTGCGTATCTGGTTTTGCCAGCCGTTGTGGCTGCTTACAGTTTCAGCGGCAATTTCGTTTATCATTGCCGTTATTTCCTGTTTTTTGCGGAGGTTTTCCTGCTCTCTCTCTTTTATCTGAGAGTTGAATGCCTCACGCTTGTCGTGAAGCTGCTTGGTAAGTTCGCTGAAACGGTTCCATATTTCCTCACGGTGTTCGCGTGAAACAGGGCCAATTTCCTCTTTCCACATTTTATGAAGCGATTGCAGCTCCCTGAATGCTTTTACAATATCTTCTTCCTGTAGCAGTTCTTCAGCACGGGCAATTATTTTCTGCTTTTGCTCAAGATTGTGTTTAAAGTCCATATCGCGGGTTTCCCTGTCAAGGTGCAGGTGGTCGTAAAACCTTTCCATGTGGAAATGGAAATTGTTCCAAACGTGGTTGTACTTATCTCTCGGAATAGGGCCGGCGTTCCTCCAGCGCTCACGAAGCTCATTAACATGCTTAAGGGCATCTTTCATGCTTTCTTCGCTATCCACAAGGTTTTTAAGCTCATCAATTATGGCAAGCCTGTTATCAAGGTTGCTTTTCAGGTCGTTCTGAAGCTTTTTAAAGTGGCTGTTTTTCCTGTCCCTGTACTGGTTGTATATCTGGTCGAACCTGTTCTTCAATGGGAAATTATAGTCGAAACCGGTAGTATCGCCATCATTTTCATGGCTGTACTCTTCTTTTTTCTCGTCTATAAACTCGTGGTATTTTGAGTAAAACTCTTTTCGTATTTCTTCTACGTGTTCCTTAACCGACATTACTTTTTCAGCTGTTGTAAGCTTTTCGAGTTCATCTGTTAGCGCTTCCATAGATAGTGATTCATAATTTACCTCGGGCAAATCATGTTTGTCAGCAGAATCATTCTCACCTTCTTCGGCATTACTCTCCTCAATGGCATCCACAGCAGTTTTTTTGCCGCCGCTCAGTACTTCAACAGGGGCAAAAGGCAGTTGTCCCTCCGTTTCGTGTATCTTGGTAATATCTTCAAGATCTTCGGGTACTTCGCTGTTTTCAACCACTTTATTATCGGGCATATAACCATTCTCAAAGGTATCTCCCGCGCCGCTTATGGCTCCTCCGTCTGCAAATTGCAGGTTATCATTCTTTTCTTCTGACATTGTGTAAATGCTTAAGGTTTGTACTGCTTTAATGGCGAAAGATAAGAAAGCAAGTTTAAAATTCAAAGAAAAAGATTAATTTACAAGATAAACCGCAATTTTTTAATGTAATAGCAATATTATCTTCAACATCAGTAGTTTCGGTAAATTATTTATTCCAGATCTCCCACGCTTTTTCGGCCTGGTAAAAAAGCATTTCATAACCGTTCTTTGTTACGGCACCCTGCTCTCCCGCTTTTTTAAGGAAGGTGCTCACTTCAGGGTTATATACCAAGTCGAAAGCAATATGCTTATCTGTAAAAAGGCTGTAATCCAGTGCGGGGCATTGCTCAATATTAGGGTATGTGCCCATTGGGGTAGTGTTGATAATTATATGATATTCATCGAAAATCTCTTTATCAAGGTCGGTATAAGAGAATATAACTTCATCACCATTTCTGGATACAAAATCATATTCTATGCCCAGTTTCCGCAACGCATAGGCAACCGCTTTTGATGCTCCACCCGTGCCGAGTATAAGTGCTTTTTCATGATGTTCTTTAAGCAATGGCTTTAATGATTTCCTGAAGCCGTAATGGTCGGTATTAAAACCTTTAAGTTTTCCTTTCTTAGAAACAGTAACCGTATTTACAGCACCAATTTTTTTTGCCGTTTTAGAAGTTGAATCCAGTAATGGTATAATGGCTTCTTTATATGGTATGGTTACGTTTAGCCCTCTTAGCCTTTTTGTTTCAGCAATTATAGCCGGTAACTGATTGATGTCAGAGATGTCATAAAGATTGTACCTGTAATTTTTAAGCCCATCCTTTTCAAATTTCTTTTTAAAATAGCCGGGTGAGAAGGAATAACTTATATCAGAACCTACAAGGCCATAGTTTATCTCTTTCATTGCAATAATTTTTAGTTGGTGGTAAGATAACGATAATAAATAAAAAAGCCGCCCTTTTTTATAAAGGCGGCATTATAATTAGATAAATATTTTAGTGATTTCTATGGTGTGCAATAGCTTCCTGCACAACTTTGCTATCCCAGATGGTAGGGAAAAATTCCTCTAACATTACATGGTTCCTGTAGTTTAACCTTAAACCGTTGCTAAGGTGAAAGATAGCCTTGTCATTCTGGCTGCTCATAAAGTACAACCCTGCAAGCCTGTATTCAATTTCATACTCTTCAGGAAAATACTCTGTAGCCTGTAGCAACGTGTTAATAGCCGAATCATTTTCACCTAAAAACTGTAGCGTATCTACCCAGAATAACCAGGTATCAAGCTGGTGATCGCCAAACTCTACTGCCTTTCTGTACCCTTCTTCGGCTTCTTCATGAAAGTGCAGCGCTTTGTTTATGGCGGCATAGCGTTTCCAGTACAGTTTGTTCTCGTTATCTATGCCAATGGCTTTGTTAACATAATACAGCGCTTTCTGGAAATTCTTGCGGCGTATATAAAAATCGGTAATAGCTATCCATGCCTTATCCAGCAACGGGTCTTCATGCACCGTCTTTAAATAGAACTTTAATGCCTTTTCATGATTGCCTAAACGCTCGTGGCATTTGCCTACGCGCAATAATGCAAAAGAGGTGGGGTCGTCAAGTTCCATAGTTATGTTGTAGCATGCTATGGCGTCTTCATAACGCTTAAGCCTTTCCAGCGTTTTAGCTTTTTCAAGGAACGCCCCTAAAAAGCTATCATCTATCAGCGTGGCATAATCAAATGCGCGCAGGGCAGGTTCATACTGCTTTAATGTATAGTGCTGCCTGCCAAGCTGGTGCCATGCCACTTCGCTGTAAGGGTTGCGGTCAATAAAACCATTCAGGAACTCAATAGCTTCGCTGTTCTGGTCAAGGAAGTCGAAGCAATACACCACATTATACAGTGCAGAATGGTCTTCGGTATCTTCTTCAAGACACTTGATAAAGCTTTCTTTGGCCATCTCTAGGTTGTCCATAAAAAGGTACTCCATACCTATAAGCGAATATACATCGGCATAATCATCAGTATATTCTAAGGCTGTTTTAAGCAGCTCTACCGCTTTATCATGCTGGTCGCGCTTACTGTATATATTGGCTTTTTGTATGTAAATTTCTTCGTTGGTAGGCTCTATGGCATAAAGTTCGTTTAAAAGACGCTCTGCCAGATCGAGCTTATCATCAAAAACTAAAAGTTCTACCTGTACTAATTTTAAACCTGTTGACCTGGGGTGTTGCTCCAGGCCGAGTTTTAAGGCCTTTTTAGCTAAATTAATTTTTCCGGTATCGAGGTAATGCAAAATGATATCTTCAAACTCTTCAGAGTCAAAAAACAGCACTTTGTTGGTTTTCAACATCGATTCGAACTTTGATAAGGATAAACTGTTATCTTCTTCTTCGTGGCTCAAATTCATACTCCTTTGTTTTTATTATCCTTCTTAAAGTTACTAAATGTTTCGCTCTAAAGGAATTTATTTTGTATTCTTTTGAACAATTTAATTAACACATTTTCACGTGTTTTTACTGTTCATTAAGAACCTCATTCATAACTTCAATAATAATGCCACACCCTTTGCGTATCTCATCTTCAGATATGGTTAGCGGCGGCGTAATACGGATAGCACAACCTTCAAACAGCAGCCAGAATAATATTAAGCCCCTTTCATGGCATTTAAGTATCACTTTGTCTGTTATTTCGGGACGCTCGGTCATTGCCGCAAGCATTAAGCCGCGCCCGCGCACCTCTTTAATAAGCGGGTGCACCAGCAATTCGCGGAACAGTTTTTCCTTTTGCAGCGCCTGCGCCATAATGTCAGTTTCGGTAATTTCCTGTAATGTGGCAAGGCACGCTGCCGCTATAACCGGATGCCCGCCAAAGGTAGTTATATGCCCCAGTTTTGGGTCGTGGCTTAGTAAATCCATCATTTCTGCCGAGGCGGTAAAAGCGCCTACCGGCATACCGCCACCCATGCCTTTACCCATAACCACAACATCGGGCACAACATCATAATTTTGAAAACCGAACAGTTTACCCGTGCGCCCAAAGCCCGGCTGTATCTCGTCGAGAATCATAACCGTCCCTGTTTCATTGCAGCGCTCACGCACTTTTTTCAGAAAGTTGTTATGCGGCTCTATAAAACCAGCACCACCCTGTATGGTTTCTAATATAATACCGGCAGTTTTATCGGTAATTTTCTCAAGGTCGGCCTCATTGTTAAAGGTGATAAAATCTACATCGGGTACCAGCGGCCTGAAAATTTGTTTGCGCTCTTCAAAACCCATTACGCTCATGCTGCCCATAGTATTGCCATGGTAAGCATTAAAGCAGGAGATAAGCTGGCTGCGGCCTGTAACGCGGCGTGCCAGTTTTAATGCACCCTCTGTAGCCTCGGTACCAGAGTTGGTAAGGTATGTTTTGCTTAGTTGTGGCGGCATATGCTGCGCCAGCAGCCTGCAAAACTCGGTAGCCGGGTGCTGTGCATATTCGCCATATACCATTACATGGCTATATTTATCTAACTGGTTTATTATAGCCTGGTTTACACGCGGGTGCCTGTGGCCCAAGCTTGCTGCCGAAACACCTGCCACAAAATCAAGATAGGCGTTGTTGGCTGTATCATAAATGTAGGAACCATCAGCATGGGAAACCTCCATTCCCAACGGGTGGGGAGAGGTTTGTGCCTGGTACTTATAAAAATCACGGATCATATAATCTCAGGATTGCTTATTGTTGCTTTTCCGGTTTTGGGGCCGGCTGTTCTACCGGCTCTAAAGGTTTAGGCTTAGGGTTATTTTTGTCGTAGTCTAATGTTTCCTGTAAAACTTCCATAGGTTTTACTTCTTCATTTTCAACTGCCCTTGTTTTTTTGAGTATCTCCTCGTGCAGTTGCTGTTCTTCGAGTGGGAACAAATCTTCAATACTCTTTATGCGCTCATCTCCGCGCCAGATAAAGCCTCTTAGCTTACGGGCATTCTCAGGAAGCGCATCGGGAGGGTATGAGGTATTGTCAGGCCTGTTTATAGAGCGTACAGATGTTATGGCGTTGTCCTTTAACTTTAAGTGTATCTTGCTGCTCAGCCCTTTGTCTATGCCCACAAGCTCAAGGTCGTCATACATGTAATAAATCTTCTCTGTGTTCTTTATCAGGTCAACCTCATACAATTTGTTATCGCGGAACTTACCATATAAATTTTGCCCTTTTACCTGATTATACCCGGTGCCGAGCGTATCTTTCTGCACTATAAAAGCATTGTTCAAAACCTTGAGGGAATCTATCTGTTCTGTCTGGCTGTTTGATATTAGGTGAATAACATCACCCGTTAGCTGGCTCTCGCCATTCCAGACCACCGGGCGGCGTATAAGCTGTGTGAGCCCCTTAGCCTCATCTGAATGAATGGAATCACACTTGCCACTCATATCCACTTTGTAAAAGCGCGCATCATTGTAGCCCCTCACAATACGTTGCCCTTCTTTGCCTGTAACTACAATACGCTTGGCGTGTGTGTAAAGCGAATCCTGTTCTACCAGCGTTACGGCAAGCGCGTGTTTGGTTATAAAAAGTGAGTCTTTTTGTTTGTAAACTTCGGCATAATGCCCCCGCACGTTGAACTTATTAATAGTATCGGTAACACTTACATTATTGGTAGCCGAAGAAAACTCCCTGTTTCTGTCATAATAAATACTGTCGCCTTTAATATACTGGGTATCATATTTTATATACGAATTATCGAGCAGGTGCGCATAATTCTTTTTAGTATCATAAAACCCGTTCTCGGTATAAATATAATTTGTTTTCCCTGTTATGGTTGAGGGCCCAAACACATAAGCATGCCCGGAGTTAGTGTAGTAATCAAGGTGATTGGATTTTAATACATACTTAGGATTAGTAAGTGTAACGGCAGTAAGAAACTGGTATTTTTTTTGGTTTACAAAGTACCTGCCCGATTTACTCTTTAAAGTATTTTCATTATTTACAATAGTGCCGTATGAGTTGTAATACGCCTGTTGTGCAGTCCTGTCAAAATAAACAGTATCGGTAGTCAGCCGCATATCAGGAGAGCGCATAACTACTTTGCCGCTTGCAAATGCAAAACTTTTATTACCGTTATATTCGGCATATTCGCTGTTCATGTGCAGGGTATCGCCCTGCGTTATGCGTACATTACCAAATAACTTAGCATAGTTTTCCTGTTCAAAAAGGTAGGCTTTATTGCAGTATATGTTAGCGCCGTTGTGCTCAAACTGCACATTGCCAATAAATACTACTGCACCCGGCACTTCATTCTCGTCGGCATTAAGGTATTCATTTTTTACCAGCTTTATTTTCTTATTGTTTTGTGCAGTAACACAAAAGCAGGTTAAGAGCAGTAAAGCTGTATATACTAAGTGCTTTTTCAAATTCTAAAAATTTAGTGCAAATTTACGTAAAATCAGCTAATAAGGGGCTCAATCTCTAACGATGTGGATAAATATATTATTATCTGCTTCAGCAGATATTTAAGCCGGATAGGGTAATTGTTAATTATCAGTGAAAATTCTTTATATTTATGCATCCAAAAAAAGAATATAAACAATTACTTAAATACGACTAATTATGATGACAACACCTTACACTGTTAACCCCCCGGGGCAAAAGATTGTTATTTTATCTGCCAACGCCGTAGGTAAAATTAGCTTTGAAAATAAATGCCCTGACATTCCGCTTTCCCCGTTGGTAGAGGCAACCTACTTTAGTGAATCAGACCAGATAAAAGTAAGCGCAGTAGTGTTTCTCGATGCAGCCATTGCTGATCCTTCTTTTGATGTTTTCCAAGATTTTCAGCCTTATGTAGAGGGTGAGCCACCTGTAAAATTTTACATCTGCTATGATTATAAGCGCACAACAGCGACAGAGTTTAATGCCTATCAGGTGAATTTTATGCTCGACCCTGCTGCAGTGCATGGAATAGAGATAAGTAAAATTGCTGAAGTAGAAACCTTTTTATGGGATACAGACCCTAAGGCATCAAGGGGTACTGTAACCAATGTTCAGCGTAACTAAACGTAGGTTTTAATAGTAAAAAGCAGGCACAATGTATAAAATACAATTGCGGATATACCTGTGGTGTATTGCCATGTGCCTGCCTGTTTTAACTTTTCCGCAGGCAGATACAACCCTATCATTGCTTAATCAGACAATAAAAGATAAGGGCAGACAGTATAAGCAGCAGCCTGACTTTTATAAAGCCCATACTTTTTTTCTGGCGAAAGAGTGGGATTCTGTTATGGTATATTCCATGCGGCAGCTTGAAAAAAGAAATAGTAGCGAAGTTGAAGACTATTCCCGTTACTTCCGTGCTACGGGGTTTGCAAGAAAAGGGCTTTTGGATGAGGCATTAAAAGAATATGCCGCTATTAGCCAACAATTTGATTTTTATTATAAAGTGCGGCTTTCTATAGGCGAAATACTGCTGGAGCAGAATAAATTTAAACTTGCTATACCATACTTTAAAGAAATTGAAGCACTGGAAGATACGCCTGCACTTGGCTTTAAGGTAAGCAGCGTGGTGCATAACCTCGGTCTTTGCTACCTGCACCTGGGCAGGTTTAAAGAAGCGGAGCAATGCCTTTTTAAAGGGTTTAAAATGCAGGAGAAGTCAAAAGACACGCTTGCGCTTATTGGTTCTTATATGGATATTGCAACACTTTATTATGAGCAATATCAGGATGATAAAGCTATACCTAACTTTATAAAGGCATATGAGCTTTCTAAAAAAGTGAATGATTTTGCGCTTAAGCAAAATGCAGCCCTCAATATGGCGGTGGTAGAGGAAAACAAGGAAAATTTTACAACTGCGCTAAACTACCGTAAGGAGTATGAAGCATGGCGCGATTCTTTAAACAATCGCAATAAAGTATGGGAACTTGCCGAACTTGAAAAAAAGTTTGCTGTGTCCCAAAAGCAAAAAGAGGTAAACCAGCTTATCAGCGAAAACAAGGTTAAGAAGGCAGAGCGCGACAGGCTTGTTTATACATCAGGTATATTGCTGGTTCTCATTGCTGTGCTTATTTATTTTTACAGGCAAAAAATAAAAATTAACCGGATAATAGAAGCGCAAAAGGCAAAACTGAATGACCTTAATGCTGCCAAAGACAGGCTCTTTTCTATAGTAAGCCATGACCTGCGCAGCTCTGTAAGCGCTTTAAAAAGCAGTAACGCTTATTTATTGCAGCATTATGAAAAGAAAGAATATGAAGCGCTTGACAAACAGCTTCATAACAGTAGCGAAATAGCTAACAGCACCTATAACCTGCTCGACAACCTGCTCAACTGGGCATTGCTGCAAACAAAGCAGGCCTACTTTAATATGGAGGCTTTGCGACTGCTGCCACTGTTAGAGCAGGTGGCTTATAACTATACTGCGATTATGCATGCTAAAGACATACATTTTACTATTGATGTGCCTGCAAGGGCTGTTGTGTTTGCAGACCGTGATAGCCTGAAGCTGGTATTGCGCAACCTGCTGGACAACGCTATTAAATATACTGCCGGCGGAGGATTAATAAAAATTGATGCAGCGGTTAATGAAGATAATAAAGTACAGCTTAGGATAACTGATACAGGTATCGGCATGAGTGCTGAGGTTATAGAAGAAGTTTTAAAAGAATCAGATGTGCTGATTAATAAAAAGAATGGAACAGGAGCCGGATTAGGGCTTCAGTTATGCAAATCGATACTCCTTAAAAACAAAGGGGCTTTAGCGATAGAAAGCGAACCCGGAAAAGGTACTGCTATGATTATTACCTTACAAATGCCACACAAAAATGGATAAACTTAAAGTTTTAGTAATAGAAGACACACCTGCCGAAAGCGACAGGCTTTTGGCTGTATTGCACACCAATAACTTTGAGGTTGTGGGTGTTGCAGCCTCATTTAAGGATGCAATGGCACTATATTATTCAGCTGAGCCTGATATTGCCATTGTAGATATATTCCTTAATGGCAACCCCGAGGGTATCACATTTGCCGAAGCCATAAGTGCTGTGCCCGGAGCCGTAAAACCGTTTATTTTTTTAACAAGTTCTAATGACAGGCAAATATTTGAAAGGGCAAAGCTAACCCATCCGTTTAGCTTTCTGCTCAAGCCGTTTAATGAGCTTGAAGTATTATACGCTATAGAAATGGCAATCGAAAAATTTTACGGTCAGCATGAGGTTACTGAAGAAGAAACAAATGCAACTGTAAGCCCAGAGTATTTGTTTATAAAGAAAAATAAGTCGCTTAAAAAAGTAGCAATAGCAGATATTGTATATATAGAAGTAGAAGAGCGCTACTGTAATGTGATTACACAGCAGGAAAAATTTGTGGTAATGATGTCATTAAACCGCATAGCTGAATATTTAAATCCTGCGGTGTTTTTTAAAACCCACAGGAATTTCATTATCAATATCAGCCACGCCTTAGAAATAGTGCCTTCAGACAATCTTATACTAATGCAGGGAGGGCATAAAGTTACGCTCAGCGATAAGTATAAGGACTTTCTTAAAGACACCGTTATTTTTAAATAATCTGTCTTTAGCCCATACAAAAGCTGCCTCTGTTAACAGGCGGCTTTTTTTTATGCCTGTAAATATCGGTTTCATGACAAGGTATTGCCGTTTCATGGCATTTTTCTGCTATTTAGCTTTTTCGGAGTATAAATTTACATCAGTAAAAGCAGTAAAAATGGCCATTTAAACCTGTTAAACCAATTACTTAAAAACGGAGGAAACCGAAAATCCATCTAAAAACAGAGTAGGTAACAACTATAAAAATTACAATTTATGAAAGCTTTAAAAGTAGAAAACGGAGCAGTTTATAACGATTTTGATTATGCAACTGCGGCACAGTGGTGTACACCTTCAGTATTAGGATGCAGTGCCTGTATAGGTGCAAGCGCACAGGGAGGTATTGTTACGCTAACTATTACATTTAACACACCATTTGGCAACTGGACTAAAAGTTTCCAGTTCGATACCAATACCAGCTTTACCTGGCAGCCAATACCAAGGGTTAAACTGGTAATCGCCATCGCAAACCTTACAGAGGCTAATAACACAGTAAGCTTTGACCTTAGCGGGCAAATATGTGTAGATGTGCCTTTCTTAGGCTGGAAATGTGTTGGCTTGTCGCACCATTTTGATATTCCGCTGCCATTTGCTGCTGATGCACTACAAGCCAGCAAGCTTGATGACAACCAGTTTGCTGCATTACTTGCGCTGCATGCCAGTGGTGCAATGAACTCTTGCAACTGCAACCACTAGAAGAAAGTTTCCCCTGTGCAAAGCAGGGGAAATTTACAAATCTTATTCATCCAACTAAAATTTACTAATCATGTTTAAAAAAGAAAACTTAGAAGCAGCAGCACAATCAATGAACCTGTTGATTGTAATTGATACAGAGTATGTAAAGGCTAATTATCCAAGCCCGAGCCAGGACCAAAACAATCCTACCGGAATAGACCACAACAGCCAGTTTATGATTTGCACCGGCACGCGGGGTGTAATCAGCGGGCAGGGTACAGCTGATCTTAGCTTTAAAGCCAATCCGGGTGATTACCTTTCGGTATATGGGCAGTCTATTTATGCCAATTCTGATGATGCGGTAATAGTATATGACCTTAAATACTGGAACGGCGACCAAGTGTTTAATAACTTTCAGGTAGATACCGTGTCGCGCACAAATGTTGTGTTTCCTCAAACCGGTACCGCAAACGGATTGCCGGCGGTAACAGGCCCTGCCAGTTTTATTTCACTTGACTCAAGGGTAAGCAAGCAGGGTACAGAAAACTTTTATGTGTGCTTTGCCTTATATACGCTTGCCGCTGACGGAGAAACGCAGCAGCTTTACGGATACTATTACTGGGATCCTACCATAACTGTTTCCTAACAGTAACTAACCTGAACTAAACCTGTTTAACAAAAAAGCCGCACTTTAATATGCGGCTTTTTATTATTTCATTATTGTCTGTTTCCTGTCCGGCCCTACAGATATTACTTTTATAGGCACTTCCAGTTCTTTCTCAATAAATTCTATATATTCTTTAAGTTCCTGCGGCAGCTCTTCATAAGTGCTCATGCCGGTAAGGTCGGCTTCCCAGCCTTTTTTCTCTACATATACAGGAGTAACATTTTCAGGTTCTATGTTATAAGGCAGGTGGTTTATCTTTTGTCCTTTATACTCATAAGCAGTGCAAACTTTAAGTGTTTCAAATCCTGAAAGCACATCGCCCTTCATCATGTAAAGCTGCGTAACACCATTCACCTGAACGGCATATTTAAGAGCAACCAGGTCTAACCAGCCGCAGCGCCTTGCCCTGCCTGTAACAGAGCCAAACTCGTTACCCACTTTAGCCATGGTTGCCCCGACTTCGTCAAAAAGCTCGGTAGGGAAGGGGCCACTGCCCACACGGGTAGTATAAGCCTTAAATATACCAAAAACTTCTTTTACCCTATTTGGTGCAATACCCAAACCTGTACAGGCTCCTGCCGCAGTAGTGTTAGATGAGGTTACAAACGGGTACGTACCAAAATCTATATCCAGCAATGAGCCCTGAGCACCCTCTGCAAGTATAGATTTACCCTCTTTCATGGCTTTGTTCAGGTATTCTTCGCTGTCTATAAATGTAAGTTCTTTTAGAGCCTTAACTGCTGTAAAGAACTCCTCTTCAAGCTCTTTCAGGTCATACTGCAGGTCTACATCATAAAAGTCGATCATTGCCTGGTGCTTATCTGCAAGTGCGCGGTAACGCTCTTTAAAGTCATCCATTTCAATATCACCTACACGAATACCGTTCCTGCCGGTTTTATCCATGTATGTAGGTCCAATCCCTTTTAAAGTAGAGCCTATTTTAGCTTTGCCTTTGCTTGCTTCAGATGCCGCATCTAAAAGACGGTGTGTAGGCAGGATAAGGTGTGCCTTCCGCGATATTAGCAGCCTTGTTTTAACATCAATATTAAATTTTTCAAGCCCTTCCAGTTCTTTTTGGAAAACCACCGGGTCCATCACCACTCCGTTACCAATAATGTTTACTGAGTTTTTATGGAAGATACCCGAAGGTACTGTGCGCAGCACATGCTTAATACCATCAAACTCTAACGTGTGCCCTGCATTTGGGCCACCCTGAAAGCGGGCAATAATATCATATTTAGATGTAAGTACGTCAACGATTTTTCCTTTTCCTTCGTCGCCCCACTGTAAGCCAAGCAGCAAATCTACTGTCATTTGTTGTATTGTTGTTTTGTGTTATGTAGTTAATATAATTCCTTAAAAACAAAAACCAATCCTTGTTAAGGGTTGGTTTGGTATTGCTGCAATCAGCTATATTTTAATTTTCGGGTGCAGGCTGTTGTTTCTTCTGCCCGTACAGGTATAGTGAGTGGTTGTGTATCTCTATACCGAATATTTCTTCTATCGTCTTTTTAATAGACTGGATACGCGGGTCGCAAAATTCTATTACCTCGCCCGTATCAGTCATAATGATGTGGTCGTGCTGCTTGTCGAAGTATGATTTTTCATAATGCGACTGGTTTTGCCCGAACTGGTGGCGGCGCACCAGGCCGCAATCCAGCAGCAGCTCTATAGTGTTATACAGCGTGGCACGGCTAACACGATAGTTTTTGTTCTTCATTTTTATATACAGCGACTCGATATCAAAATGTTCCTGGCTGTTGTATATTTCCTGGAGTATGGCATAGCGCTCGGGAGTTTTCCTGTGGCCCTTGTCTTCCAGAAATTTGGTGAAGACATTTTTTACAATATCCTGATTTTTATTATTATCCATTTGCCTGTCTGTCAAAATGCAAAGATAATCTATTTTTTCCTGAACATAAAGTTTTAGTTATGCATTCGCTATCCGTGTTACTTTATCTATCCCGTCAATCTTTTTAATGTTATCAATCAACTTTTTCAGGATGGTGTTATTTTGCACTACAACCGTTACCTGCCCGTTAAAAACCCCTGCATTACCGCTAAGGCTTATGCTTTGTATATTTACGTGCATATTATTACTGATAACCTTGGTAAGTTCATTAGTAAGCCCTAATGTATCCATTCCTGTAATTTTTAGCGTCGCCTTAAATTCTTCCTGAGATGAATCTATCCATTTGGCAGGTATTATGCGGTAGGCATAATTGCTTTGCAGCCTTATGGCATTAGGGCAGTCTTTTTTATGGACTTTAATGCCCTCATTTATGGTAATAAACCCAAACACATCATCACCTGGTATAGGGTTACAGCAGTTGGCCAGCTTATAATCAAGCTTGTCTTCGTTCTTGCCGAAAACAAGCAGGTCATAATTTCGGCTTATTTCATCCTTCTGTATCTGTTCCTGCGAAACCTGTGGCGTACGCTTTATACGGTTTTTAAAGAAGTTCATCAGCGTGTTGCCCTTCATGGCCGCAAAATCCTTAAGCTGCTGGTTATCTAAGGTGCCAACGCCCACACGGTAAAACAAGTCGAGGCTTGTTTTGAGTTTAAAATAGCTAACCAGCTCATTTATTGTAGATTCGTTTAGCGTAACTTTTAAATGCCGCATCTTGCGGGTAAGCAGCTCTTTTCCTTCTTCGGCGATTTTTTTGGTATTCTCGTTTAGGACATTCTTTATCTTGTTGCGTGCGCGGGATGTTGTTACATAATCCAGCCAGTGCGAGTTTGGCTTTTGGTTGGCTGAAGTTATAACCTCTACCTGATCGCCGCTGTTAAGCACATGGTTAAGCGGTACCAGCTTCCCGTTTACGCGCGTACCTCGTGTATGTACACCAATTTCTGAGTGTATGCTAAAAGCAAAATCTAAAGAGGTGGCACCTTTGGGTAACGATTTTATTTCACCCTTCGGGGTAAAAACATAAATTTCTTTGCTGTACAGGTTCAACTTAAAGTCTTCTACAAAATCTACAGCATTGCCAGATGTATTCTCTAACGCTTCTTTAAGCAGGTTAAGCCATGTTTCCAGCCCATGCTCTTCGCTGCTGCCCTGTTTGTATTTATAGTGTGCTGCATAGCCTTTTTCGGCTACTTCGTCCATCCTTTCACTACGTACCTGTATTTCTACCCAGCGGCCTTTAGGGCCCATTACGGTAATGTGCAGCGCCTCATATCCGGTAGATTTTGGCGAAGATATCCAGTCGCGCAGCCTGCTCGGGCTTGGGCGGTAATGGTCAGTTACTATCGAGTATATTTTCCACGCAAGGAATTTCTCATCATTCTGGTTTGCTTTATAGATGATGCGCAGTGCAAACTTATCATACACCTCTTCAAAGCTAACACCCTGGTTCAGCATTTTGCGGCGTATGGAATAGATTGACTTTGGCCTGCCCTTAATAGTATATTCTATGCCTTCGGCATCCAATGATTTCTGGAGTACGTCAGATATCGATTTTATATAGGCATCCTGCTCTTCTTTACTTTCTTTAATTTTGCTTAGTATGCTGTGGTAAACATCCGGCTCGGTATATTTAAGCCCTAAGTCCTCAAGCTGGTTTTTTATGTTATACAGCCCCAGCCTGTGCGCCAGTGGTGCATATATGTATAACGTTTCAGATGCTATTTTGGCCTGCTTATAATCAGCCATAGAATCCATCGTTTGCATGTTGTGCAGCCTGTCGGCAATCTTGATAAGGATAACCCTTACATCATCATTAAGGGTAAGCAGCATCTTTCGGAAGTTTTCCGCCTGCATGGATATCTCCTGGTCTGTCTTTACCTGTGCTATTTTGGTTAACCCCTCTACAATCTGGGCTATTTTAGGGTTGAACATATTTTCTATATCCTCAACCGTAAGTTCTGTATCTTCAACCACGTCATGCAGTAGTGCCGAGGCTATGGACGTTGCACCCAACCCAATTTCTGAGGCTACGATTTTTGCCACGGCAATAGGGTGGAAGATGTAGGCTTCTCCCGATTTTCTCCTTTGGTCTTTATGTGCATCAACAGCAACATCAAAAGCTTTTCGTATCAGCTTTTTGTCTTCTTCGGTAAGTGTCTGGTAACTGATGCGGAGTAACTCCTTATATTCTTTGGCTATTGCCTTGTTTTCCTGCTCAAGATCTATCTCTGTCATACAACTGTTTAGTATAGCCTAAAGTTACAGAAAAGATTTGTCATTAACAATATGCTGCAAGCCAATATTAACTCTCCCGATAAACAAAAAAAGCGGGAGCATTATTGCTCCCGCCTTTAATAAACCCACAAAAAATTAAACATTAACGTAACCCACCTGCGGCATTAATCCTTTCTCCGGTAATCCATGCAGCATCATCACTTGCAAGGAACGCCACCGCCCCGGCAATGTCTTCAGGATATCCCACACGGCCAAGAGGGGTAGCAGCCACAATATTTTTCTCTAAATCGCTGCCTTTAATACCCGCAGCGTCGCCGCCTTCGGTACGGGTTAGTCCCGGTGATACTGTATTTACACGTATGTTTTTAGGGGCAAGTTCTGCCGCAAGTTCGCGCGTAAGTGTATCTAATGCGCCTTTTGTAGCCGAATATACGGCCGTGCCGGCGCTCGGGCTAACGGCAATTACAGAACTAATGTTTATAATGCTTCCGCCTTCGGCAGGGAAGTACTTTAAAGCTTCTTTAGCAGTAAGTATAGGACCTAATACATTGATGCCAAACTGCCTGTTGTATTCGTCTATAGTAATTTCTTCAAGCATCTGGAAACCATATACACCGGCATTGTTTACCAATATATCTACTTTACCAAATTCTTTACCTGTTTCACTAAATAGGTGTACCACATCTTCAGCATTGGCAACATTGCCCTGTATTGCGATGGCCCTGCCACCATCTGCCTGGATATCATTCACGATTTTATCTGCCCCTGTTTTATCCGAAGCATAATTAACGGCTACCAAAGCACCATGAGAGGCAAGTTTTTTTGCAATTGCAGCTCCTATTCCTTTAGAAGCGCCGGTTACCACCGCCACTTTCCCTTTTAAATTTGTGTTCATTTGTATTTATGTATTTAAATTTTTCGATGTTTTTTGATTTGAGATTTTTATATTTCATATTGCTGGTACAATATTACGAAAAAATTAATACATTTAAATATTTCGATGTGTTTTTTTACTGCGCGAAAGTGGAAAGGTAGTTTATGTAGTCGGTAAAGACTTTATCGTCAATAGAATATCGCATCTCCCGGCCTTCTTTTTCAGCTATAACAAGCCCGGCATCTATAAGTTGCTTAAGATGGTGCGAAACAGAGGGCTGCGCAAGGTCTATCATCTCCCTTATGCAGGCACATGCCATGCACTTGTTCTTCTTTATCTCCTGTAAGATCTTTAGCCGGTGGGGGTCACCTAAAGCTTTAGATATGCGCTCAAATTCTTTTGCAGTCATAGTATTGAAAAATGCAAATTTATCAATAAATAGCCAAAGCTGAAAATTACTTAACATTTGGTTTAAGCGTGTCGATACTAAAAGCAGTATAAAAAGCACTCGAAAGTCTCAAGCTTGCCGTCTTTAAAATACAGCCGCCATTCGTAAAGCGCATTTTCATCTTCCGGGAAAAAAGTAATGATCTGCCCGGTTTCACCGTTTTCATCTACATACTCTTCTGCCATGCCTGCTGCTATGGGGTATGCTTTTTTAAAGTATTTAAAAGTTGTGCTATGGTCGAACCAGTCATTCTTGAACTGGATGTACATATTGCGCCTGCGGCTGAAATCAATACTCCGGAATTGGAGTGTGTCGTTTATTATTTCATACCGTGCACCCTTATAGTCTGCTACTGTAACAGTATTTCCGGTAGAGCAGCTTTCACCGGGCAGCGGGTCAGTAACTTCATAATTGCCACTGTATTTTTTATCGAAATCTTTTTTGGAGATGGTAAGCGGTATCTTCTGGTTAATACTTAAATCATCCCATGACATGTATTCATTCTTCTGTGCTGTTGCACAGAGCGTAAAAAGCAATACAAATATGGTTAGTAGCTTCATGGGAATTTTTTATTTAGCCGAATTTAAAGAAATTATCTTAAACCACAGCACTATCAGTTTTAGCAACTGTAGCGGGAGAAAGTGATGCCTGAAAATCGAGGAAGTCTTTTTTAGCTGCAAACTGCATGTTAGAAAGTGCTGCGCTAAAGTGGTTCAGGCTGTTAAAAAAGACAGTTAAAGCAGCTTCATTAAACATATCGTACTCAAAATATACCCATTCCTGTGAAAGATATTTTTCAAAAGCATCTTTGCTGTTGATGTTTACATGCTCATAAAACGGTTTTTCAGCCATTTGCCTTACGGCTTCTTTATATGGCTTCTCGCAGTTGTAAAGCCTCTGCATTTTTGCAGGGATGGTATCTGCCTCGTTGCTGGTATTTAAAAATGCAGTAGCGTCATGCAGCGGTTCAAGTGTTTTTGCTAATACATCCGAATCCTGCATTATTTTCAGGTAAGCCTCATATTTGTTTTTGTACTCTTCCTGTTTTCCCTGCTTTACGGCCAGATGGTAATAGTAGCCGAATATTTTTGTTTCGTTGGCTGTAATGCTATTCCTGTAATCCGTAAGTTTTATATTCAGGGTTTCAAGTAAGGTCTTGGTATCTTTTGCCTTATAGCGGTTACCGTCATAATCATACGTTTTTACCATAGTGCCACCGGCAGCTATCTGGTTTAGTACGGCAATATCACCTTCAAGGCCTATGCATTCGTTAACATTGCTTATGCTGTTCTCACTAAACAGCTCTTCTTCCGTTACATGCTCTTCTCCTGCAAGCGACTCTAAAGCTACAATTCCCAGATTAAGCTCATCATAAAAACCATTATATTTCTTGTTGAATGTATATCTTTCAACGTCTTCATTGTATTCATTCCTGAAATGCTCTTCGGTATGTGTAGTGGTATTGCCCGAATAATATACTTTAGAAAAGAGTTTTTCGGTAACCATTTGTTGCGTTGCTTCTTTATCAGTAAACAAAGTCAGCGCATTTGCATTATCAGTATCGGGCTTAATAATATTAAGGCTGTTAAGGCGGGCTACCCTGTCGGCATCACTTGGGTGCGACGACCACTGGTCATCAAACTCCAGCTTTGATTTATTGAGCTTTTTAATATCCGAAATAGTCACATGCGGTAAACCATGCTTTACGGGTAATTGCAGATTATGTATTACCCTTTCCATCACGATGTGCTGTTGCGGATAAATGTTGACAGGCTTGCGGTTGTCTCGTATTTTTTCGCCGTAAAAGTTCAGCACGCTGTTATATGCACTGTCTGATAGCCCTGCACGCAACAATGATGTTACAAGTGCCTGAGAACCGGTAACATTTGCTGCAACTTCATCGGCATGAAACTCCATTTCCCGTGAAAGGGCAAGGTAGTTTATGTTCAGCACGTGGTAAACCTGTTTAAGTACCCACTGTATGCCTGTTACAACCTTAACCCCGATTGCTACAAAAATAGCAAAGAACCCGCTTATGCTTGCCCAACGGCTTATTGCATTGCTATATCCGTTATTTTCAAAAAGCATGTTGTGGATGATACGGTTTACATTATGCACATAGCTGCCCACCTTCATGCTGCGCTGCGAAAAGTGCCCGAATTCGTGGGCAAGAATGCCTTTAAACTCATCTACCGTAGTGGTGTTCATCAACCCTATACCTATCATCAGGTTTTTGCGTACTGGCAGAAACATGCTCCAGAACCCTGAGTTGTAAAATACAGCCGCATTTACATCGGGTGTAAGGTAAACGTGCTTGGGGAATTGTGTTCCTGTCTGCTCAACAATATCTTCTATAAGGGCAAAGATCTTTGGTTCTTCTTCGCGGGTTATTTCGATAAGGTCATCCCTGTTTGCTTTAGAAGATGACACCACAAACTTAAGCAGGAAAAAGAGTACCAAAAGCCCCAGGCTTATTACCCCTATACCAAGCATAAAAGTGATACCGTGGCGCCCACTTACAATAATATAAAAGCCTGCGTATGCGCATGCAACGGTTAATGCTACTGCCATTGCAATAAGTATAATGTAAGATATAACAAAAAGTATAACAGATAAAATAGCCTTTGTAGCTTTCTGTTTAAAATCTTTAGAGACGGTAACCTGGTTCATTGTTTATGGTAAATTAAATCCTCTTTGCCTTTTTGCTTCAAAAATAAGTATTGCAGCCGCCACCGAAACGTTCATCGAGTCGATTTCGCCATGCATGGGTATAATGATGTTTTGTTTTGCAGCATCACGCCATTGCTGTGTTAATCCTGCATCTTCGGTGCCAACCACAAGCGCGGTGGGCTGTGTGTAATCCTGTGTGTGGTAGCTTACGGAATTTTGGAGCGTAGCGCTGTAAATGCTGATGCCTTTCTTATTAAGATAAGCTATAACCTCTTCTGTAGTGCCTGTAGCAACGGTATTGGTAAATAGGCAACCCACCCCTGAACGTATAATATTAGGGCTGTAAAGGTCGCTTTTTGGGTTGGCTATTATAACAGCATCCAGCCCTGCGGCATCGGCAGTACGCAGCAATGCTCCAATGTTGCCGGGTTTCTCCGGGGCTTCTGCCACAAGTAGTAAAGGGTTTTCTCCCAATGCAAGCTTTTCAAGCGAATGGTCTTTTGCTACCGCTACGGCTATAAGCCCTTCGGTGCTGTCGCGATAAGCCAGTTTTTGGTAAACTTCTTTAGATATTTCTATCAGTTCTGCCTGAGTGCCTGCCAGTTCTTTTACCTTGTTTTCGGTTAGCAGTTCCGGTACAAAAAGTACGGTTTCAATTTTATAACCGCCTTTGCGCGCCAGCATTACTTCGCGCTGCCCCTCTATTAAAAAAGTGCCGCTTTGCCTGCGTGCTTTTGCTTTTTCCTGCAGTTGCACCAACGATTTTATAAATGGGTTCTGTATGCTGCTAATCTGTTTCATTACACTTTATAAAATTCCGCGGGCCTTAATTTCAAGATATTTGTTAATACTGTCAATTGTAAGATTTTCAGGCTTTGTGAGCACCGAATAAATACCATATTTGCGGAGCTCATTTACAATAAGCCTTTTCTCGAATGCAAATTTTTCGGCAATCACCTGGTCGTAAACTTCCTGAATGGTATCTGCTTTTTTATTGATAAAAGCATCAAGCTCCGTGTTTTCGAAAAATACCACTACGAGCAGGTGGTTCCGGGCAATACCCTTAAGATAGGGCAGTTGCCTGTTTAAACCGTCAAGTGTTTCAAAATTTGTATAAAGCAAAATCAGGCTGCGCTGGGTAATGTTCTTTTTTATATCGGCATAAAGCCTGCTGTAATCACTCTCAAAAAAATCAGTTTTGATATTATAGAGGCTTTCGAGTATGCGCTGCATCTGAGAGGTGCGCCTTTCGGCTGCCACGCGGTTCTCTACCCGTTTGCTGAAGGCAAGCATACCGGCCTTATCCTGCTTTTTAAGGATAACATTGCTTAGTACAAGTGTAGCATTTATGGCATAATCTAAAAGGCTTAGCCCCTCAAAAGGCATTTTCATTACGCGCCCTTTATCTATAACCATATACACATTCTGTGAGCGCTCATCCTGAAACTGGTTTACCATCAGCTCATTTTTCTTGGCTGTGGCCTTCCAGTTTATGGTGCGGATGTCATCTCCAGATACATATTCCTTTATCTGCTCAAACTCCATAGTGTGCCCAATGCGTCTTATTTTTTTAAGGCCGTACTGAAAAAGCCTGTTAGAGAACGCCATCAGGTCATACTTGCGCAACTGTATGTAAGAAGGATACGTGGGCACCATTTGCCCGTCACCAAACGCGTACCTGCGCGACACAAGGTGCAATGGCGAAAAAACATAAATGTTTAGCTTACCGAAGTAGTACTCACCCCTTTCTACAGGGCGCAGGCTATATTCAAAAGTGTCTGTTGCTCCTGCTTTCAGGTGCCTTATAATACTAAAATTCCGCATCTGGAACTGCACCGGCACTTCATCGATAACTTTAAGGCTTACCGGAAAGCCATAACTGCTCTCTGCCTTTACATGAACCGGGTTTTCATCTCCGTTAGAAAATTTTTCGGGTGCCGTGCGCTCTGCTTTAAAGCGGTCATTCCCGACATAAAGCAGCAGTATGTCTATAAGCGTAAAAGCGGCCAGTATATATACCAACATCCATAATGCGGTATAAAAAGCAGGGACAAAATAGGCTATGATAAACCCTGCTATAATTCCGCAAAGGATATAGAAAAAGAAATTGGTTAAGTATAAGCTCCTGAAAAACTTCATTAGCGCGGTATTTCTACAGTATCAATTATCTGCTTAATGATTTCCTGGCTGGTAAGGCCTTCCATTTCACGCTCGGGCGCTACCACTACGCGGTGCTGCAATACAGGAATGGCGGCTTCTTTAATATCTTCAGGTGTTACAAAGTCCCTGCCCCTTAATGCTGCATAACCTTTTGCGGCATTTAATATGGCTATAGAGGCACGCGGCGAAGCACCAAGGTACAGGAATGCATTTTCACGCGTATTGGTTACTATTCGGGCAATGTACTGAATCAGCTGAAGCTCTACTACAATGTGTTTAACAAGCGCCTGGTACTTTATTATCTGTTCGCTGTTTAATACAGGTTTAATATTTTCGAGCTTATTGCGTTCCTGCAATGCATTTTCGCGTTGCAGTATAGATATTTCCTCCTCAAGGTTAGGATACTCAATAGTAATTTTAAAAAGGAAACGGTCTAACTGTGCTTCGGGCAGCCTGTAAGTACCTTCCTGCTCAATCGGGTTTTGTGTGGCAATGGTAAGGAAAGGTGCTTCCATTTCATAGCAGGTACCTTCTACAGTTATCTGCCTTTCTTCCATAACTTCAAACAGGGCAGCCTGTGTTTTTGCAGGGGCACGGTTAATTTCGTCAATCAGTACAAAATTGGAGAAAATAGGCCCCTTTTTAAAATCAAATGTTGATTTAGAAAGGTCAAAAACAGATGTACCCAGGATATCCGAAGGCATTAAATCGGGTGTAAATTGTATCCTGCTAAAATCCAGTGACAGCGTTCTTGCAAGTAGTTTTGCGGTAATGGTTTTTGCTACACCGGGAACACCCTCCAGCAACACGTGCCCGTTTGCCAGTATGGCAACAAGCAGCCTGTCTATCATTTTTTGCTGTCCTACAATAACGGTACTGATTTCCTGCCTTATCGCCTCTATACCCTGCTGTAGCTCTGCAAGGTCAAGGCGCGACTGAAAGTTAATGTTCTCATCGTTAGCAGCTGCAGTTTCATTATTTATCGGTGCATCCGGCTGTTGCGGTGCTTCGTTATTATATCCGTTTGTTTCCGGGTTGTTATTTTCAAATTCTGTCATAACCTCAGTTTTTCAATTGCTTTGTTAATTTCTATTACATCGGCCTCAGTGCTTACAAACTGCTGGCGGTGTTTTTTTATTAAATGTATAATTTTCTGGATGTCTTCTAATGGTTTACCTGACTTAAGGTACAGCTTTTCAGCAAACGAATCATCAAGCGAGTAGGTGTCTATCAGGTACTCATTCCGTATCTTTTCAAGAAAATAAATAATCTTTTTATCGATTATGTTGCGGTGGTCTTTTTCCTGGTAATACAGGTTGCCTATTGTTTTTGTAAAAGCTACCGTAGTATTCCTCAGCGGCTCTGTTTCGGGCACTATGCGCTGCTTTCTTTTGGCGTTAAAGAACATAAAAATAATAAGGCTCCAGAAGGCAACCCAGAAAGCCGCATGCAAAGCAGGTTGGTTTAATATGTATCGTAAGGGCGAACCCGACAAACGCTCGTTTAAGTTGCTGCCGGTATTCCAGTACACATCTGCCTGCGGCATGTAGGCAAGTACATCCTGTGCATATTTATAATGGTTGTCTTTCAGCAGGTGAAAGTTGCCAAAAGCGGCAGGCTGGGTATGCAGTAAAAAATTACCCTGCCCAAAAGGTACGCTTATGTAGTTAACATCTTTACGGTTTAAAAATTCCTGGTGTCCTAAAACCGTTGTTACCGCAGTATCAATCGATTTAAAGTAAACAGGCATTGCGCCCTCCCTTAAGTAGTACTTTTCAGATTCTGGATTATTAATATAGGTTAAAATAGAATCGCTTATATAATAAAAAGATTCAGTCCTGACTTTCAGGGTATCTAAAATTTCCTGCGGAAACTCGTGCATGCTAAGGAAAACCGTATTGCCGTGCTCTGCAAAATACATCAGCTCTGTTGCCGATTCCTCGTCCAGATTATTTCTGTCAGAAATGCTTATAAATGAGCCTTTAACCGAGTATTCTTTTGCATCATAGTCATACTGGTCATCAAAGTACTCGTATGGCGTTATGTTGAATTTATTTACATCATGCCCCTCAAAAAGTGATGGCAGTTCTTTATCAAATACAAACAGCCCGAATGGTATTTTATCATTCGGATCATAAGTTTGCGACCAGTCAATAGGTTTCGGGCGGGTTGCATCAATAATGATTATTATCGCGAGTACGACTACAATTAATACAACATAAAGGGTGACTTTCCTGTTCATCTTTAAATTGTATTTATAGTTTTACGAAATGCTTTCTCCGCTTTAGTAAATGCTGCCTCATCTATAGGGAATTCGCCATACCAGCTGTAATCATATACGTAAGAAAGATACTCAAATTCCTTTCTCAGGTTGCTGTCTTTAATTTCATAGGCATATTCTGAGTTGGTTTTATCCCAGTGCCAGTTTATTATTTCTTTTACCGACATTTTTTTAAGTAGCCACAGGTAGTAATAGCGTATGGCAAGGCGGTAGTTGGCAGACTGGCGTGTCTCTTCTATCAGTGAAGGGAAATCCATTTGCCTTATATCTTCTTCGGTAAGGTCATGTGTTGCAATGTTCTTACCCGATTTACCAAATATCCATCCGCTTTCTTTGTTAAGAACCGCTTTTACAATCATGTATATGGCAAAAAGTACTATAGCTCCCGCCAGCAAGTAACCCATATATGACATTATGCCTGAGTTGGCGCCTTCTTCACCGGCTCCGAAAAGGTCGCGTAAAAATTCGCCTACAGATTCCCAAAAACGATCCCATGCCGATTTTGCCCTTGTTTTGGTTTCATACCTAAACTCGCCATCGCTATAGGCATCCTTAAAATCATCGTTAAAATTTCTTGGAGTGAAGGCGGGTGGGGCAGCTACCGCAGCGCTATCTGCGGCCACAGCAGTATAGGCTGCGGTGGTATCGGCAGCTTGCAATGGTGCATAAGGATGAGCGGCTACTGCAAATAGCAGCAGTATATATATAAAATATTTATTCAATGTCTGTTCCTATTAGGTCAATGTCAGAATGCAGCGAGTTGTTCTCTATGTTTTCCCTGCTGCTGTAATATATCATTCCCTGGTTTATTAAAAGCACATTGGTAAGCAGGTAACCCACCACCGACGATATAAGAAAGGAAACCAGCATCAGCACACCTAAAGTTGACAATGCATCGGCCTGGTCTTCCGGCCCCTGTACTTCTGTAAGGGTAAGAAAGCCACCAATTATATAGGGGATAAGCGATGTTATGGTTTGTACCACATAAAGAATTATAATAAATATGGCAGTAGAGCCTGTGTGTGCCCAAAAGTTAGAAAAGACATTGTTATAACCGTTTCTCATGGCGGTAAAAAAGCCGTTGTTATTGTTAAGATAGTCATAGAACGACTGAAACACCCAGCAACTGATGAAGGCGAAAACAAACAGAGCAACAGGTATGCCTATAAGAATCATAATCAGCAGTACGCAGATAACCCCAAGAATTGCAGCTATGGGTAAAAAGGTAATGAGCGAAAGCAGTGAGAAAATAATTACTTTGCCAAAGCTCTTTTTAATGCCGCTAACAAGCTCTCCTGTAGTGGGAGAGGGTTTGGTTTCCATAATGCGCAGGTAAACCACCGGGAAAGCGTAGTTTATGGCGCTTAATACTAAAATAAGGATACCGCAAAAAATAGCAGTGGCTATAAAAAAGCCGGTATTGTCGTAAAAATAACTTTCCAGTAACTGGTCCTGCTGCGGGTTGGTAAACCTTGTAAAAAGCCCTTCAAAAAATACTTTGGCTCCCAGGTACATTAGCACAACAAGCACCAGCAAAAAACCGCCTGCAATTTTTATATAATTGCTAAAGTAGTTTTTACCCGCAACCCTGAAAAAAGTAAAGGTATCATTAAAAATACTATTGAAATTCCTCTTTTTAAATAGCTGGAACATTAGCTTTCATTTTTTTATTTACCCGGAAAGGATATATCAGGAAATACCAGGATATAACCGAAAGTGTAAACAATATTATAAATATATTAAGTGCCCGCGGCATATCCGGCGAGTAGCGCGTAACAAAGCCTTCCAGCATGCCTGCGGCAAATGTAAAGGGCATTGTGCTCAGTACTATTTTTATACCGTCTTTAAACCCGGTTTTTAATGAGGCAGTGCGTGAGTAGGTCTTGGGGAACAGTATTGATGCTCCTAATACAAAACCTGCCGCTGCTTCTATCACTATGGCAAATATTTCCATAGCGCCGTGTATCCATATACCGCGAACGCTCTCCCAAAACACATCCTGCTCATAAAAGAAGTACTGAAATGAACCCAGCATAATACAGTTTTGCAGCAGTATATAACCTGTGCCAAATCCTGCAAAAATACCTGCCGCAAAAGATAACAGCCCAACCCTTAGGTTATTTAGTGTTATACCTATGGCGCTGCCCCAGTTGCTGCCGCTTTTATATACGGCAACCGGGTTTCCTTCTTTGATGTTTTCGAGTGTCATGTTTACGTAATGATCACCCATAATAAGCCTCACGAAAGAGCCATCATTAGCGGCAGATACCGCCCCTATGGCCGTAAACAAAAAGAAAAGTATAAATGCATAAAGTACATAGCGCCTGTTGCGGTACACAATAAGCGGGGCTTCGGTTTTAAAGAAATGCACGAGCCTGTTGGTTTCTTCGCGTTTGGTTTTATAAATTTTCTGGTATATGACAGAAGCAAGATGATTAAGATAGGTAACTGTCTTGCTTTTAGGGTAATAGGTCTGTGCGTAAGAAAGGTCGTTTACCAGGTGAATGTAGAGGCTGGCAAGCTCATCCGGATTTTTTTTGGTTTTACCGAAAATAGCCTGCTCAAATTCAAGCCATTTTTCTTTATTTTGTTTTATAAACGCAGCTTCTCTCATACAAAGGCTAAAATATAAAATATGTCAGAACTATCAATAACCACCACACAAAATGTTAATATAAATTTTAATGCAGCTACGCTGGGAGAACGCATTCTTGCCTACCTGCTCGATCTGGTTATCTGGATAGCATACTTTGTAATAATATACGGAGTACTTTTCCGGGTTACAGGCCTCAATGATCTTTTAAATGAAATGGATACATGGTCGGCTATGGCTATTTCACTTATTTTTTACCTGCCTGTAATGTTATATACCCTTATTCTGGAAAGCCTGATGGAAGGGCAAACGCTTGGCAAGCGCATCATGAAAATTAAAGTGATAAAGATAGACGGCTACCAGGCGGGCTTTGGCGACTACCTGATCCGGTGGATATTCAGGCTGGTTGAGGTTACGTTCCCATTATCTTTTGTTGCTGTTATAGCGATGATGGTTAACAAAAAAACACAGCGCCTTGGCGATGTGGCGGCGGGTACTGCTGTTATAAGCCTCAAGAATAATATTAACATTAACCACACCATATTGCGTGAGCTTGACGACCGCTATATTCCGGTTTACCCAATGGTTATAAAGCTAAGTGACAACGATGTGCGGATTATTAAGGAAACCTATGAAACCAGCCTGAAAACAACCGACTGGGCTATGATACAAAAATTACAGGACAAGATTGAAAAGGTTACAGGTATAAAATCGGTTTCTGCAAACGCTACTGCTTTTATAGAAACCGTGCTGAACGATTATAACTACTATACACAAAAAATGTAATGTTCCACCTGCTGGATGTATTGGGTACTATGGCGTTTGCCATATCGGGCGTGCTTACGGCTATTAATAAAAAAATGGATCCGTTTGGCGTTTTTGTTATTGCCTTTGTAACAGCAGTAGGCGGGGGAACGCTGCGCGATGTCCTGATTGGGCGTACACCTGTAGGCTGGATGCGCGACCTGACGTATGTTTATGTTATTACTGCAGGCTTTTTTACAGCAGTACTATTCCGCAGGAAACTGGACAGGCTGCGTACTTCTTTATTTTTATTTGATACTATCGGGCTTGGTGTTTTTACGCTGATAGGCCTCGAAAAAGGACTTGAAGCTGCCCTGCACCCGATTATATGTATAGCACTTGGTACCATGACGGCCTGTTTTGGCGGAGTAATACGCGATATACTCTGTAACGAAATACCCGTTATTTTCCGAAAAGAGATTTATGCCACCATTTGCCTGTTGGGCGGTATGCTGTTCTTTTTGCTGTTATGGCTAAACGTGCCGCAAACACTTGTGTACCTGCTTACTTCGGGTATTATAATTGCTGTAAGGTTAATGGCGGTTTATTATAAATGGGCATTACCGCCTTTAAGCAGGTGATTTATTTAGTTACATAAACCCATCCTACAATTGGTTCCGGATATTCAGGGTCATTTAGTTCTAATACAAAATAGTATGTGCCCACAGGTACTGTGTTTCCTTCAGGCCCTACCTTATCTACACTTGCAATACCATCCCAGTCGGCGGTACTGTGGTTACCCGTCCATACAAGGCTGCCCCAACGGTTGTAAATACTCATTTTAAAATTAAAGAATATATTGCGTAATCCTTCTACAAAAAATGCATCATTATAGCCGTCTCCGTTAGGGGTAACATAGTTATAGGTAGTTGGCGGGCATTTTTTTGTACTCAGCATAAACGAGATTAAGCTGTAACAGGTTTGGTTATCTACTCTTACAAAAATTTCCTGGGGGTTAGTGGTGCTGTTATATGCCGAAGTATTAAAAATACGGTTGCTGTCCTGGTTGGCATCGGCTTCTGAGGCATAAAAATAAACAGTATCGCCCGGTTGGGTTTTAAGTGTTTCTTCATAAGCAGAGAAGTCAAATATTCCAAGTTCAAAACCTAAATTACAGGAAACAAAGCTTTCCGGTTGTTGCAGGCCTGGTGAAAGCGGAAGTGATACAAGTGACGAATCAGAATTATTAGTTTCGTCGGTCTCTACAACTATGCCTATACCATCGCCAATATCATCAGCAACAAAAAGTAAATCAAAATTGAGTGGGATCTCATCAGGTATTACAAGAGTTATGCTGCTGCTCTCGCTGCCCCCAATGGGAATGTCAAGTATTGTTTCGGCATATTCTAAAAAAGTACCGTTGACATATATTGATATAGGCAGCCCGCCCGGAAGTATATCAAAACTATTAAAGTTATTCACCGTATATTCAACCGTTACAATGCGGCTGTCGCACTGCAAAATAATATCCGCTATGGTTATGGTAGCGTCAGGGAAAAGGCAGTCTATTGCTGTAAGGGTAAAACTGGTAGTGTCGTAGCAACCGTTTTCATTTTCCAGCCTCACATAAATAGTTTGCGGGTTGTTACCGTCAGAAATATAAGCGGAAGGGTCTGCAATATCATTATCTCCCGTGTTGGCATCATTTTGCGATGTATGGAATGTAACAATATCATCAGGGTTGTTTTGAAGCAACGCTATGTAAGCTGAAAAATCGAAAACCCCAACATTAGTTCCATTATCTGTTTCACACTCTGTAAGGTCAGGCAGTACTTCTGTTATAACAGGGCTCACGAATAACGTACCGGATAATGTCGCAGCGTTGTTAGTTTCGTCAGTTTCTGTTTCTATGCCCTGCCCGTTTCCTGTATCGTCAACAACAATTGTAATATTCAGGTTTAAGTTGCTACCCGGTATTGTTGCCGTTACCGTATCACTTTCTGACCCGCCAATGGGAATATCTGCCAGAGTAGCAGCAGTCGCTACTAATATACCGTTATTATAAATAGCGATAGGCGTTCCGGCAGGCAGTATATCCTGGCTGTCAAAATTATTTACAGTATAGGATAGGGTTATAGTACGCGAATCGCAGTTTTGGTCTAAGTTGTTGATTACAATAGTCCCGTCGGGATAAAGGCAATCGTCTGTTACTAAAAGGAAAGAACCAATAGAAACACAGCCTTCCTCATTTACAACCCTTACAAATATTTCCTGTGGGTTACTTGTAGACTGGAATGCTGAACTATCTGTTATTGGATTTTGCGGCACGCCTGCATCAGCTTCAGAATTATAAAATGTAACTACATCTTCCGGTTCTGTTTTAAGCGACTCTTCATAACCGGAAAAATCAAAAACAGCTAAACCCGAACCATCATCACAACCTATAACGTTGGGTATTACTGCCGGTAGCGGTGGCGAAAGTATTTGTGACACTTCCAGTATAAAGAAGTTATTTTCTTCGTCAGTTTCTGTTACTATACCGCCCTGCCCGTTGCCCTGGTCATCTACTACAGCCAATAACTCAAAATCCTGTGGTGTGCCTGCCGGCACGGTAATTATTGCCGTACCACTTTCGCTGCCGCCAATGGGCAGTGCCCCCACAGTTACGGCTGAACCGGCCTGTTGCCCGTCAGCATAAAATGTTATGGGAGTACCTGCCGGTAAAATATCAGTACTATTAGTGTTATATACAGTATAGCTTACTTCAAAAAAGCCTGCATTGCAGCTTGTTGTTGCATTATCTATGGTTATGGTGGCATCGGGTAACTGGCTGTTTAATTTGGTAACAATTGCATTTATCATTACAAAATCCTGACCCGATTGCAGGGTTATATCGGCAGTTTCATCGCCAATGTTTATATTGTTCTGTATATCATAAATGTCGAGGTCCATGTTATACAGCGTGTTTGATCCGGTAACACTATTTGTGCCGTTAAAAGCGTTGTTTACGGGGTTTAATGCATTGCTGAGCGGGTTGCCGTTGATACTGAGCGTTTCGCTTACAGCTAATGAAGAGTCGCCTTCCCACGCAAGGAAACCTATCTTGGCCCCAACATTATCAATAACATTAAGGCTGGGCAGTGTTATGTTTATTGCTGTCGGCACATATTGAAGCCCATCGTAAAGGTTAAGCTGGTTAAGCGGCAGGTTAGGGTTGTAGTAAAATACTATGATGGCCCAGCCACCAAAGTTGGTTTTAATGCCACAATAAAGCTGCTCTGCAACTACTGCTGTAAGATCTAATTCTGAAACTGTATAGGTTCCGTTTCCGGTTGCCTGTACCAAATCGGTAACATCTGCAAAGGCGCTGAAATAAGCCCGTGTCTGCCCGTCGGTATTCAGTGCCATTAGCGGAAAATCACGTTCAGCGGTTATATCAGTACCGTTAAGCTTTATGTCAAAATCGCCAAAACCTGAGCCTGCCCAATACAGGTAAGCCGCAATGACTTCATCATCTGGGTTAAGATTTAAATCTTCTGATGACGATGTATTTATAGTACAGGTGGCTGTTGGGTTGTTTTCGGCAGGATTAAGCGTGTTGCCTACAAATGTAAAGTCGTACCTTCCGTTAAATTGCTGGTATAATGATATGTCCTGCGCATTAGCGAAGTATCCTGAGAGCAGTAATAGTATAGTGTGTAAAAGTCTTATTTTCACGTTGGTTAGCGATTTTTGCTTAAAATTAGCAATTATTTACTAAAACCAAATTATTTAAGGAAAAACAACATAAAGCAATCAGGTTGAGTTATTAAAAGAAAAGGTATATTTTTACATTTTAAACCAAAGCTTAATGTATAGCGTAGCGCAATACACCCCGACATATTACACGCAATGGAATGAGTTTGTAGCCAACTCCAAGAATGGTACTTTTTTATTCCACCGTGATTATATGGAATATCACAGTGACAGATTCACTGATTTCTCCTTGCTGGTATTTGAAAAGAACAAACTTATTGCCGTTTTACCCGCCAACAGGGTAGGGGATGTTGTATATTCTCATCAGGGGTTAACGTATGGGGGGCTTGTGTATGGATTTGATACTAAACAAAGAGATATAATTGCGATATACAGAGAACTGCTATTGTGGCTTTATACTGCAGGAATCTCAAAATTACATTTAAAGCCTGTACCGGCTATTTACCATAAATTACCGGCACAGGAACAGGAATATGTATTTTTTTTACTAAATGCCGTTTTAGAAAAGCGAGATGGGCTTTCTGTTATAGATTATGCTATGAAGATACAGCCAACAAAATCAAGAAGGGAAGCTATTAAAAGAGGTGTAAAAAAGAATTTGAAAATTGTTGAAGAACCTGATTTTAAATTATTCTGGACTGAAATTTTAATGCCAAACCTTAAAAAGAAACATAATGTAAAGCCTGTGCACACTATTGAGGAAATAGAATACCTTTATTCGAGATTCCCTGACAGTATAAAACATTACAATGTATATTTTGAAGGAAAGATAGTTGCAGGAACGACTATGTACCTTACAGATACAGTTGCACACCCGCAGTATATTTCGGGTCAGGAAGATAAAAATGCTTTGGGTAGCCTTGATTATCTTTATAATTATTTAATCGATACATATTCAGCTAAAAACTATTTTGATTTTGGGCCATCTACAGAATCAAATGGCAGAAAACTCAATGAGGGATTGGTCTTTTGGAAAGAAACTTTTGGTGCTCGCACAATAATTCAGGACTTTTATAGTATAGCAACAGATTCTTATAAGCTGCTTGATAACGTTTTAATATAGATTAAATTGAAATTTATAAAGTCTATAACTGCTAATCCCGTATTTAAAGTTTCTTCGTTAAATGCTTTAAGTGTGTTGGTTAAAATAGCTGGCGGACTTATTTCTTCAAAAATAATTGCAATTTTTATTGGCCCTTCGGGTTTGGCACTGGTAGGTAATTTCAGGAATTTTATCAGGCAGGCAGAAGTATTCAGCATGCTTGGTTTCGAAAATGGAATAATAAAATATATTGCGGAAAATCAAAAAAATAAAACTGAGCAATATAAAGTAATATCAACAGTATTTTTTTCAGTACTGGCTGCAGTTTTATTAGTAGGCATTTTAATTTTACTATTTGCAGCAGAACTAAACAAAGTTTTTTTTGGTAATAATAGTAATTATGTCTGGATTTTTCGTGTAATGGTATTTGCATTGCCTATGTATGCAGGTAATCTGGTTTTTATAGGAGTACTAAACGGCATGAGCCGTTATAAAGATGTTATTAAAATAAACGTAGCAGGAAATATAGCAGGTGTCATAATTTCAGGTATTTTAATATGGCAATTCGCTGTTTCCGGTGCTCTTTTAGGTCTTTTAGTTTCACCGTCATTACTTTTTTTCCTAACCTTTTACCTATTAACTAAAAGAACAGGGGGAATTAAGTATTTAAGGTTATCGAATTTCAGTAAACCTGTATTTAAAGGACTTTTATCTTTTAGTGCAATGAGTTTGGTTACGGCGTTAATATCGCCATTGGTAACAATATCCATACGAACACAGATTATGCTTGATTACAGTAGTGATGAAGCAGGGCTATGGGAGGCTGTAAATAGAATTTCATTCTTCTACTTCATGTTTGTGTCAACATTACTTACAGTATATTTTTTTCCAAAACTTTCATCATCAAATACTGATAAGGAAACCAACGCTGTTTTTAAAAGTTATTATACCACTATAATTCCGGTATTTGCTTTCGGCTTGTTAATGATATACTTTTTAAGGTATTTTATTATTCTATTACTTTTTAACGACGATTTCCTGCCTATGGAAAAATTATTTTCATGGCAACTTTTGGGAGATTTTTTTAAAGCATGTTCACTGATTCTCGGATATGAATTCTTTGCTAAAAAAATGACAAAGCAATTTATACTTGCTGAATTGTTCTCACTTGGAATACTCTACTTTTCGAGTACACACCTAATAAGCCATTATGGATCTGAGGGTGCAGTGATGGGCCATGCAGTTACATATTTTATATACTTAATTGTACTCGTTGCTGTCTTCAGGAAAAAGATATTTACAAAATAATAACATAAAAAATATATTATTCATAATGTGTTATGAGTTAATTTATTATATTTGAAAATATCTAACTAAAAAATATTATCATGAAAAAAATCTTTGTGGCAGGTATGTTACTTGCCGGTACAATTGTGCTCACGGCTCAGACAACAATTTACACAGGCAGCAGTACTGTTAATTCTAACAGAATTGTAAGACTTGCAGGAAACTATCTTTATTTTCAGCCATCTTTAGGGGGGGGAGTGTTTATAAATGGTACGACTGGCTTAGTAGGAATAAACACACAGTCACCTTCTGAAATGCTTGATGTAAATGGAAATATTAAGGGTGTCAGAGGTATCTTTACTAATGCCTTGAGCAGCCCTCAATTATTCTCCTCCTACACAGATAGAAATGCCAAGTCGGTAGTAATATCAGCAGGATATTTAAATAATGCTCCTTCAAATGCACGTACATTCGGATTTTATGATTTTCCTGCTTCTAATATAGCTCCTGCCGAAGTTATGCTTAATATAGAAGACAGAAATTATATGTCGCGTTTTCGATTTGTGGGTGCAGAGTCTTCGGGAGGTTATATGACACTTTATGATAAAAATCAAATTACAAATCTTACAATTAATGATGATGGCAACAATACTATACAGTTTTTAATGCCGAAACCAAATACTTATATGTGCATAGGCACAACTTCTTATAGTGATGGCTCTGAATTTTATAATTTATCTGTAAACGGAGCTATAAGGGCAGATCGTGTGAAAGTTTATACGACTTGGGCAGATTATGTATTTGAAGAAGATTATAAACTACCAACCCTTGAAGAAGTTGAAAGGCACATAGAAGAAAAAGGACATTTGATTGATATACCATCAGCAGCAGAAGTTGAGGAAAAAGGTATTGAGCTTGGGGAGATGAATAAGCTTTTACTGCAAAAAATAGAAGAGCTCACATTATATACGATTGAGCTTAACAAGCAGGTTCAGGAACTTAAGAGTCAAATGAATAAGCAATAGTTATGAGAAATATTTTTTTAATATTCTCTTTGCTTTTTTATGCAGTATCCTTTTCTGACCCTGTCGATATAAACGAGTACTACATAAAAATTCAAAATGAAACTGCGATACCACAAGTTATTGAGGTAGATGGTAAATTGAAATTAGTTTTTACAAGTAAAGAACTTACTTCTTTTTTTGACAACTATACGATACTAAAATTTGAATATGCGTTTCCGGGCACTCGTCGGGAATTACTAAAAAATGTATATAAAATTAAGTGCGATACTGACCTTATTATTGCTATTGAAAAAAAATATTCATTATTTTTTACAGGAATTGAAAAAGCACCTGATGAGATACCCTTATACATTCCGAATGATTATGGAACAAATGGAGGTGTGCTATTATCCCAGCCTGAGTTAACATTTATAGGAGCTCCCGCTGCATGGGATATTTCTGATGGAACAGGCGCAATTGTAGGCATTGCAGAATCCATGAACTTTCAACAGGAAGATATTATTGGTAAGGTAAGTAGCCCAACAGGCGGTTCAGGTATAGCAGGTACAACAGCCGGACATGGCACATTAGTTGGTCTGGTTGCAGCAGCGAGAACTGATAATGGAATTGGCATTGCTGCTATTGGTTATAATGCTGAAATATTGTCAGCATCAGGATACTCAGGGCTTTTACAAATTGCACAGAATGGAGGCAGAGTTATTAATATGAGTTGGGGAAGTTGTACAACCGGTACACCCTCAACTTATGGGCAGGAGGTAATTAATGAAGTTTATGAAGATTATGGTGTTGTATTAGTGGCAGCTGCTGGAAATGGCCAGCATTCTTGCCCGTCAGGTCCACATGTAGATCATTATCCGGCATCATATAATCATGTTATTTCTGTGACCAATATAGGACACGAATACGAAATTGGTGATACCTCAGTAGACCAGCGTTTTTGGAAAGATATACATTTGAATACCAGTCCGCCGCAAAATGCAACTCATAATGTAAATGTAGATTTATCGGCACCAGGCAGGAATATATTATCAGTTACTTCTGATAATATAGCCAACTATGGTTATGCTTCTGGAACATCTGTCGCAGCTCCATTAGTTACAGGTACCATAGGACTTATGTTTTCTGTAAATCCCTGCTTATTTCCTGATGAGGTAGAAAGTATTTTAAAATTAACAGCTTTTAAAAATGATTTAATAGCAGAGAATCTGCCCTATACAGGGTTAATAGGCGCTGGTAGGTTAAGAGCTGATAAGGCTGTTGAAATGGCTATGCAGATGGGACTTACAAGTGGTACTGTTGAAGTGAATAACTGCATAACTAATAGATGGTATTATGTTTTGAAAACTTCACCATTTGAAATCAAAATGTCAAATAATATAGTTAATGAGAATGCTACATTTGATTTTAAAGCACAAAATAATATTGAAATTCTTAGTGGTGATTATACTTCACAATCAGGCTTTATAGATTTACAGATAGATACTACTATAGTTGATAGCTGTAATGTTTATGTGCAAGAAAGACCGATAGTGAAATCTAATTATGGTAATCATAAAGTATTTGTGAATAAAACCAAACTATTTCCTAACCCCAACACCGGAACATTTGAAATCAGCTTAGCCGCAGATATTACCGGAAGTGTTTCAGTTGAAGTTTATGATTTATATGGTAAAAGAGTATTTACTGACAAAGGTAAATTGGGAAACTTTACAGTTACTATACCTGATTTAGCTACAGGAATGTATATTGTGAAATTATCCGGAAATAACTATTCAGAAACAATTAAGTTTATAAAGCAGTAATTATGCTATGTAATCATAACAGCCGGCTTATGCCGGCTGTTTTCATTTTAATTCCCATGCCTTTAAATATTGCTCTGCTATTTTAATGTAATTATGTTCCCTTTCAATAAAACTGCGGGCATTCTTACTAATTTCTATAATTTTTTCTGGGTTTTCTATCAGGTAAGAAAGTTGCTCAGCAATTTGTTTTGCATCAGGTACTGCATTAACAGCTACTGTTTCTTTTAAGTTGTAGTGTTCTGTAAATTCAGTTTCGGCTCCTGTAAATACAACCTTACCTTTAGCCATTGCTTCCAGTGCGTTATATCCCTGATCATAACCATACACCTGGTCCAGTAATATATGGGCGCTGTCATAGAGTTTTATGTATTCTGCATACGGAATATTTTCGGTAACAATTATCTCTGTTTTATCAGCATATTTTTCACGGATTATCTTTAAGGCTTCTTCAAAATATACAGTTCCCTTTTTCAGGTAGCTGAGCCTGTTTATACCTAAAAAGATTATAATTTTTTCATTAATAACGGGTTCAATATATTTTAGCTTATCAGTATTTATTGGGTTGGGTATAAATGTAGTTGTAAATCCCATTTTGCACATGGGTAGCTCATAATCAAGATCGGATGTTATAAGCACATTGCTTAGTTGCGAAACATGCTCAAAAAGCCTCCTGTAATTTTCATTGGTATATTTAAAGGAATATTGAAAATACTTTCCAAGGCTTTTGTCCTCAAGGTAAGGTGATAATACTGAATATTTTAATTTACCAGTTAAGTTGTAATCTACAATAGGTGTTTCATCACCGCATATCAACAGGCTTATTTGTTTATTATTTTGTAAAAGCTTATTGTAAAATTTAATCTGGTAAGCGGGATAAGTTTGCAGCGCATCAGAGTTAATAAGCTGAATGTGGTCAAAAACTCTTAATTCTGGTAACAGACTTTTAAAGTGTATTGCTGTTTCAAGTTTATGTAAATCAAACCCGGTAAGTTTCCTGAAAGCACTTATACTTTTTTTTAAGAATTTGTTTTTTTTAGTGAACCGAGGCGATATATCAAAATCAATTTCATAGTTTTTAAAGCCATCTCCCGTACCTAGTATATATACTTCATGTCCAAGTTTTGTTAGCCCTTCTTTAAGGGAATTGTGTAATCTGCTGTACTCTCCTACCAGTAATACCCGCATCTGCCAAATTATATTATATTTGTTCAAATATAAACATTAGATGGTAACTAACGATTCTTTAACGATTGCAATATCTACTATGTATAGAAGTGATATTTCGTTTTTAAAAGCAATTTTTTCAGAAAGCCAGTTAACATCATTAAATATTCTTGTTGTAAATCAAACAGATACTCAAAGAACAATAAAAGCAGCACCTGCTAATATTAAAATAATAAATATATATTCGAGGGGACTCGCAAAAAGCAGAAATACAGCTTTAGAAAATATTATCACTAAATTCGCGCTGTTAACAGATGATGATGTAATTATAAGAGAGGGCATTGTTGAAATTTTAAACAGAGGATTTACAAAATTTAAAAATGCCGCAGTTATTAGATTCCAGGCTTGTAAAGTCGGTAACGAGCCATTCAGTAAAAACTACCCTGATGCTCCTGTAAAAATGATGAATATTTTTGGGATTATGAACTCAAGTTCTATTGAACTCGCAGTTAATACAGAGCTTTTGAATAGATATGATATAAAATTTGATGAACTTTTTGGATTAGGTTCTGTATTTGGCAATGCTTTAGAGCAGGCTTTTTTAAGCAATGTGCGTAATCATAACTTGCAGATAAGTTATCATCCGGGTTTTATAGTTAACCATCCTGCAGAATGTTCGGGGAAAGATGCTTCAGTAAATAAGTTGTATTATGTTAATGGAGCATTAAGTGCCAAAATGTTCACATCTAGAAGAGGTTTATGGACATTTATTTTCTTTTTATTTAAAATAAAACAGGGAAAGGTAACATTTAAAAACTTTAAACAGTTCTTTAATGCATATAACCAAGGGATTGAAGATTATAAAAGGCTTAAACGTGAAAACAACAATTAATAATATTCAGGTTATATCTTTACCTAAAATAGAAGACCGCCGTGGCAATCTATCGGTTATAGAAGGTGATATACTTCCATTTGAAATTAAGAGGGTATATTATTTATATGATATACCTGCCGGTGCCGAGCGAGGAGGTCATTCACACAAAGACCTTTATCAGTTTTTAATAGCACTAAGCGGCAGCTTCGAGGTTATCGTTAGTGATGGTAAAGAGGAAAAAACTTTTATGCTCAACAGGCCCGACAGGGGCTTACTCATCCCCACGGGTATTTGGCGTGAGCTTAAAGATTTTTCATCGGGTGCTGTTTGCCTTGTTATAGCTTCTGATGTTTTTAAGGAAGAAGATTATATCAGGGATTTTGAGGAGTTCAGGCAGTCAAAGCTATGAAACTGCTTTACATCACAAATAAAATAGCAGGGGTAGGGGGCATTCAGCGGGTTCTGTCGGTAAAGGCGAGTTACTTAGCAGAGCATTACGGTTATCATGTTACCATTCTTGCTACCAACCAGTTTGGCAATAGTAAGATTGAATGTCCTTTAAGTCCAAAAGTTAATACCATTACTATTAATCCTAAACGGTCTCTGTTGTTTTACTTTTTCTCTTATAAAAAGCTAATTCAGCAAGTTGTAGCTACAGAAAAGCCCGATGTAGTTGTAATGTGCGATAATGGTATAAAGAGTTTTTTGCTCCCTCTGATAGTAAAGGATATACCATTGGTTTATGAAAGCCACACTACACAATATAATGTTCAAAATGAAAACAAAGGAATAGCCCGAATAGTTTACAAAATTGCAGCCAGGCTAATTCGCAAATTTGATGCTGTAGTAGCCTTAACTAAAACTGGGGCGGCAGAGCTTAATACATCTAATGCTCATGTTATTCCAAACCCGCTATGTATTAATCCTACTCAACAGTCTTCATTATCAGCAAAAAAACTTGTGGTACTTGGCAGGCATAATTACCAGAAAGGATTTGACAGGTTATTTGAAGCATGGAAAATCGTTTCAGCGAAGCATCCTGATTGGGAATTGGAAATTTACGGCGAGGATAACCCTGATTGTGATATTAAAGCTATGGCCGCCGCTTTGAGCCTTGAGAGAATTGTTTTTAAAAAACCTGTACAGGATGTTGCTATAGCTTATGCCGATGCTGCAATTAACCTGTTACCTTCCCGCTATGAGGGGTTTGGGCTTGTTATAATAGAGGCCGCAGCATTTGGCGTTCCTACAGTAGCCTTTGACTGTCCTGTTGGCCCCGGGGAAATTGTAACAAACCATAAAGATGGTTTATTGATTCCTGATGGAGATATAAAAGCTTTTGCAGAAGCAATATGTATGCTTATAGAAGATGAGTCTTTAAGAAAAGGCCTTGGAAAAGAAGCCATAGTCATGTCACAGCGTTATGCCAAAGTGCCTGTTATGGAACAGTGGGACAGGCTGTTTAAGTCTTTAAAGCGAGCAGAGGTAACCTAAACGGTAAATATCGAGTATAAAAAGGCTCGGATTATTTTTAAGTATCATCTTGCGCATTAATGGCTCAGTGAGTTTAAATCCGGCTTTTACAATTGCTGTTAGCCTGTACTTTTGCAGCAGCCTGTAGCTTTTCATCAATGGGTTTACCATGCCAATTTCGGGGAAGCTTTCCATAAGTTGCTTTTTTGTGGCAACAGAGTCGAGCGCTTTTTTAAAGAAAACCTCATTTTCTTCTATTCCCAAATGGTAGATTGGGTTATCAATCTGTATTACCGGAACTCCCGACCTGAAAAGACTGTAGCTAAACCACACATCGAGCCCGTAAAATTTACCTTTTCCGTTAAAGTTATTTTCCATGAAAACATCCTTTCGCAGCAATATGTTACCCGAAAAAACAAAACCATACGGATTTTGCTTTCTTATGTCAACTGGTTTTTCTTCGCGGCATCGGCCATACTTATAGCGTAATATCCTGTTTTTTTTGGGTGGCTCGGGCGTGTATGCATAACCTCCAAAAACAGCAGGTGCTTTATCGTTAATATAAGGAAGGTAATCTTTTATAAAAGTTTCTTTAACCGGTAGTACATCTGCATCTAGAAAAAGCAACATATCATATTGAGTGGTTTCGGCAAGCAAACGGCGGGTGTATGTCCGCCCCATATTACTGCTGTTTTCAATCAGCCTGCAGTTTTCCAGGCTGTTAATTATGCTGTTATCTAATATGTATTCTTTATCAGAAAAGTCATCTGCGGCAATAATTTCATATAAAATACCCAATGCATCACATTGCTGCTTTATCTGCTTTACAAGCGTTACTACGTTATAGTTATATGTGGGTATCAGTACAGAGAGCATCCTTAGTTTTATACCCTGCAAAAGTAATAAAAGTAAAGCCTTAACTGTTTAAAAATACACAGCTATCCGTTATCTTTGGCAAAACATATATTTTCAGGTTATGAAAAGGCAGGACTATTCAGCAATTATATACCAAAATATTTTAGATAATAAAGAAACGCTGAAGCAGCAATATGAAACCAGCAAGAGCGGTATTGGGTATTTTTACCTTGATAACCTGTTGCCTGAAGAACTTGCTTTAGAGATATATAATGCATTTCCTGAAGCTAAAGATATGGTACTGAAAAAATCCATACGCGAAGATAAATATGTTGCCGCGCAGATGAATTTATACAACCCGCTGCTCGAAGAGATAATCTATGCCTTTCAGGATGCGAAAATAGTTGACCTTGTAGCCGAAATTTGCGGGCTTAAAGGTGCTATACCTGATGAAAACCTGTATGCAGGCGGTATATCTATGATGGGGTACAAACAGTTTTTAAACCCCCATCTGGATAACTCACACGATAAAGACCGGAAGCTGTGGCGCATACTAAACCTGCTGTATTATGTGACACCGGAATGGGAAGAGTCTTATGGCGGAAACCTTGAACTATGGCCTGATGGTTTGAAAAACCCTCAGATAACAATACACAGCAAATTTAACCGTCTTGCTGTTATGGCAACGCACAACAGGTCGTTACATTCAGTGTCACCTGTTACACATAATGGCTACAGGTGCTGCGTTTCTAATTATTACTTTTCGCAAAGCCCGGTGCATGATGATGATACTTTTCATGTAACATCATTCAGGGGCAGGCCCGAAAATAAGCTGACAGATAAAATACTACAGGCCGATGCATGGCTGCGAATGGGTATCCGAAAGATATTTAAAAAGGGAATTGTAGAAAACCCCCATGTATATAAAAAAGATAAAAACGATTAAACCGTTTTTTGCACCACTTCAAAAAGCGAGCCGCTGTCGCATTTAAGGGTCTTGCTGGGGAATTTCATCAGCAGAGCATAATCATGCGTTGCCATGATTATGGTTTTACCATTCTGGTTAATTTCTTTAAGCAGTTGCATTACCTCTACACTGGTTTGCGGGTCAAGGTTTCCGGTAGGCTCATCAGCAAGTATAACTTCAGGGTCATTAAGCAGGGCGCGGGCTATGGCTACACGTTGCTGCTCGCCGCCTGATATCTGGTGCGGCATTTTATGCACGGCATTCTTCATACCAACCTTGTCAAGCACCTCATTTATCTTTACATCCATTTCGCGCTTTTCGCTCCATCCGGTGGCTTTAAGCACAAACAGCAGGTTATCGTAAACAGATCTGTCGGGTAACAACTTAAAATCCTGGAAAACAATACCAATTTTCCTGCGGAGGTAAGGTATATGCTTATCGCGCAGCTTGGCAAGGTCATAATCTACAAAAGTGCCTTTGCCTGACTTAAGCGGAAGGTCGCCATACAGGGTTTTCATAAAGCTGCTTTTACCTGTACCCGTTTTACCGATTATGTATAAAAACTCACCCGGGTTTACCTCAAGGTTTACATTGGTAAGCACGGCATTATTACCCTGGTAAATGGTAACGTCATCAAGTTTCAGTACAGGTTGGTACATAAGGTATAGGTTTTTTAAGTTTGGTAAAAATACTAAGTATGCGGCTGTATTCAAAATTTTATTTTAACGCATTTTTAGTGCGGCTGCTATTGCTAAAATCATACTAAAAGCCACAAAACATCCGTTAAATACCATTAAGAATTGATATATTTGGCTATCCTAATAAAACAAGAAATATGCGCAAGATAAACAGGCTGCTTCTTTTTGCGGTGCCGCTTATGGGCATGAGCCTCTCGGCACAGCAATCTACCACTTACACACACGAACTTCAGGAATTTGAAAAAGGCGTAGACCTTTATAATCAGCAACAATATCAGGCCGCACAGATACTTTTTGAAAAAGCACAAAAAGAGTCGGCAGATACAGAGGTACAGGCAGACTGTGCCTATTACATTGCCAATTGTGCCATACGCCTTAACCAGATGAATGCCGATGTGCTTATGGAAGATTTTGTGGAAGACTACCCCACAAGCCCTAAGCAAAACCAGGCTTATGTTGAGGTAGCAAGCTACTACTTTGGGCAGGGGCAATATGCACAGGCTTTAAAGTGGTATGACAGGGTAGAGGAAAGCACCATGAGCAATGCCGACAGGGAGCGTTATAACTTCCAGAAAGGGTACAGCTACTTTAGCGCAGGCGACAAAAAGCAGGCTGAAAAGTATCTTAATAAAGTAGTTAACAGCAAAGAGTATGGCTCTCAGGCAAAATATTACCTGGGTTATATTGCTTATGAAGGTGATAACTATAAACAGGCTACCCAGTACTTTGAGCAGGTGGAAGACCAGGACAGGTATAAAGAAAAGATGTCCTATTTTCAGGCCGATATGAACTTTAAGCTGGGTAACTTCCAGAAAGCGATAGAGCTTGGTGAGCCGCAACTGGCAAAAAGCAGCGCACAGGAGCGAAGCGAGCTAAACAAGATTATCGGAGAAAGCTACTTTAACCTGAAACAATATGACAAGGCAATACCTTACCTAAAAGAATATAAAGGTAAAAAGGGCCGCTGGAACAATACCGACTTTTACCAGTTGGGATACGCCTATTACAAGCAGGGCGATTATGAAAATGCCATAGCCGAATTCAATAAAATAGTGGGCGGTAACGATGGTGTGGCACAAAATGCCTATTACCATTTGGGCGAGAGCTATCTAAAAACGGGCAAAAAGCAGGAAGCGCTTAATGCATTTAAGAATGCATCTGAAATGGACTTTGATGCCAAAATCCAGGAAGATGCCTACCTTAACTATGCCAAGCTTAGTTATGAAATAGGTAACCCGTACCAAAGCGTGCCCGAGGTACTTAACGCTTTCCTTACAAAGTACCCGCAAACGCCGTTTAAGCAGGAAATACAGAATTTGCTCATTAGTTCTTATATAACTTCTAAGAATTATACAGAAGCACTTTCACTACTCGAGAAAAACAAATCGCCCGAAAACAGGCTTGCTTACCAGAAGGTAGCTTTTTACAGGGGTATGGAGCTATACACAGATGGCAACTATCAGCAGGCGCTTGCTTTATTCAGGAAATCTATAGCAGAGCAGCGTGATGCCCGCTTTACCGCCCGTGCAACTTTCTGGAAAGGCGAAACAGAATATGTTTTAGACCAGTTTAGCGAAGCACTGCTTAGCTTTAAGCAATTCCAGCAGTATAGCGAGGCTAAAACCACACCCGAATATAAAAACATCAATTACAACATAGCCTACACTTATTTTAAACTGAAAGAGTATGAGCAGGCTGCACAGTTCTTCCAGTCGTATATAGATACAGCCAAGAATGACAACACAAGGCTAAATGATGCTTACCTGCGCCTGGGTGATAGCCACTTTGTTTCGGCTAAATACTGGCCTGCAATGGAGGCTTATAACAAAGCCATAGAGATGAAAGGCATTGATGCCGATTATGCGTTGTACCAAAAGGCGATAAGCTACGGCTTTGTTGACAGGAATGAAAAGAAAATTGAAGATCTTACCAAATTCATACAGTCATACCCGAAGTCGAAATTTGCGGACGATGCGTTGTACGAACTGGGTAATACCTATGTTGCCGAAAATAATACTGCCAAAGCACTGCAAACGTATGACAGGCTTATTGCCGATTATAAGGGCAGCTCTTATGTAAGCAAGGCAATAATGAGGCAGGCCCTTATTTATTATAATGCCGAGCAGGATGCCAAAGCGCTTGAAAAGTTTAAAAAAGTAGTTGCCGAATTCCCTAACACGCCCGAGGCTATGGAGGCGGTATCTACCGCAAGGCTTATTTATGTTGACAGCGGACGTACTGATGAATATGCGGCGTGGGTTAAGACACTTGATTTTGTTGATGTAAGTGATTCTGATCTTGATAATACCGCTTTTGAAGCTGCCGAAAAACAGTACCTGCAAAACAACCTAAAGCAGGCCATATCATCGCTTAACAGCTATCTGGCGAAGTTTCCTAACGGTATATCGGCACTTAAAGCCCACTTCTACCTCGCGCAGGCATATTTTGCTGATGGGCTTGAGAAGAACGCTGTAGAGCATTATGAGTACGTAATATCCAAATCAAGGAGCGAATATACAGAGCAGGCGTTGGCAAGGCTGTCGCAGATACACCTTAAGGCAAACGATTATGCAAAGGCAATACCGGTGCTGAAAAGGCTTGAAACCGAGGCTGAGTTTCCGCAGAACGTAACATTTGCGCAAAGCAACCTCATGAAGAGCTATTATGAGCAGAAGGATTATGCCAATGCGGTAGCCTATGCCGATAAGGTAATGGCAAACAACAAGATTGAAGACAGGATAAAAAGCGACGCGCAGATTATAATTGCACGTTCTGCCATAAAAACCAATAACGAAGAAAAAGCTAAGGCGGCCTATGCCAAACTGCTAACTATAGCCAAAGGTGAGCTTGCTGCCGAAGCGCTTTATTATGACGCTTATTTTAAAAATAAAGAAGGCAAGTATGAAGCTTCTAACGCATCGGTACAAAAGCTTTCTAAAGATTATTCGGGATATAAGTACTTCGGTGCCAAGAGCCTTATTGTAATGGCCAAAAACTTTTACAGCATGAAAGACAGCTTCCAGGCTACTTACATACTGGAGAGTGTTATAAAGAACTTTACCGATTACCCGGATGTAGTAGAGGAGGCACAGAAAGAGCTTGATGCCATTAAAGCCGAAGAGGCCAAACGCAACTCATCTGTTCAGAATTAGTTTTAATATAAGCCATCAAAATTAACCATGAAGATATCATTTCAATATACATTAGCCATAGCACTTGTACTTGGCGCCGCGGGCGGGGCATTTGCACAAAAGAAAGATGAAAACATAGGTACAGAGGTTGTAAACGTGGTAAAGCCATATACGCCTACAGTATCGGATGCCTTTAAGGTAAAAGAAACACCTGTAATAGAAGATGAAGAGAACACGCAGAAAGAGCAGATAGAATATAATATCTTTTCTTTTCCGGTAGCTTCTACGTTTACCCCTGCAAAGGGCAGGGCAGCAGGTGTAGAGCCTCAAAAACGTGACAAACTTTATAATAATTATGCTACGCTGGGTATTGGCAACTATGGTACCGTTAATGCTGAATTATTTATAACTGAAAACATAGACCGTAACCAGTATGTTGGCGGTATGTTAAGGCACCTTAGCAGCCAGGGGGGTATAGACGGTGTGGTGCTGGATGACAAATATTACAACACCGCTGTAGATCTTACCTATGGCAACAGGCAAAAACGCTACAGTTGGAATGCCGATTTGGGATATGAAAACCGTGTATATAACTGGTACGGGCTGCCCTATGAACTTCCGGATGAGGTTATTGCAGGCATAGATGAGCAACAGGGTTATAACACTATAACCGTTGGGGCTAATATTACTATGGAAGAAAGCCTATTTTTTAGCGATGCTTCTATACAATACAAGCGTTTTTGGGATGGCTTTGATTCGGCAGAGAACCGTTTTATACTAAAGCCGGCCTTCGACCTTAGCGTGATGGACGAAAAAATAAAGCTTGACCTTGTAATGGATTATGTGGGTACTACATTTGATAATGCCGCACTTCCGGAAGAGCGTACCTACAATTACTTTAACCTGGGGGCGCAGCCAAGCGTGCTTTTTCAGCGCGATGATTTTTCGGTGAGCCTGGGTGCAGGTTTGTTTTACAGTATGGGTAAGGCAAATGATGAAAATGATAATAAGTTTTTTGTGTACCCACAGGTTAAAGCTTCATATAAAGTAGTGGAAGGTATTGTTGTAGCCTATGCCGGTGCAGAGGGTACTCTAAAGCAAAATTCGTATGAGCAGTTTTCAATCCAAAACCCTTTTGTGTCTCCAACACTTGAGATAGCGCCAACAAACCAGCAGTATGATATTTATGTAGGGTTAAAAGGCAAGCTTGCAAGCAACGTGTCCTATAACATTAAGGGTTCTTACATGAATGAGGATGACAGGGCTTTCTTTATAAACAGCAACAGTACTTTTGATCCGACTATGGATCTTGAAGGTTTTCAATATGGCAATTCATTCGCCGTACTGTATGACAAGTTGCGTACTATAAGTTTCTTTGGTGAACTGAAAGCTGATTTTTCAGATAAAGTTTCTGCCGGAATAAATGCTTCTTATTTCAGCTATGATACAGACCAGCAGGAGGCATGGAACCTTCCGGAGCTTAAGGCTTCAGCCAACCTTGATGTGAAGATAACCGAGAAATGGTCTGCCGGTACTAACCTGTTTTTTGTGGGAGAAAGAAATGATGTTGTTTTTGTACCCACAACCGACCCATTAATTAATTCACCTGATTTTATAACCTTAAAAAGCTTTTTCGACCTTAATGCCCATGTTGGGTATCAGTATAACGAAAGGCTTTCAGGTTTCCTGAGGCTTAACAACATAGCGAACCAGGATTATGAAAGGTGGGTTAATTATCCTGTGCAGGGCTTCCAGTTTATGGTGGGCGCATATTACAAGTTTAATTTATAAAGACATTGACAATATAATGAAACCTGCAGGTACAGCCTGTAGGTTTTTTGTTTAACAGCCATGCAGCACTTAAAACAAAAAGTTATAGCCTACTACAGGCAGCAGGTACAGGATAAAGAAGATGCCTTTCGCGACATGATAGCAGCACTTACTGAAGATGCCGCTAACGATGCCAAAGGCTCGGCGGGCGATAAGCACGAAACTGCCCTGTCTATGATGCATTTAGAGCAGGAAAAACTCAATGCCAAGTTGGGAGAGATACTCTCTCAAAAAGCTGTTCTCAGCAAACTGGACGCTGATGCCGTGCATAAAAAAGTAGCTTCAGGCAGCTTGGTAAAAGCTAACGGAATGTATTTATTTGTAAGCCTCGCGCTTCCTAAAATTACTGTTGAAGGTATTACGGTTATAGCACTTTCGCCGCAGTCGCCTTTAGGAGCAAAACTTTTTGGAATGGAAGCCGGCGGCAGTTTCGAGATTAACGGTACAAAATATATTGTTGAAGATATTGTTTAGTGTAATTCTCCTTTATCGCTTGTTGCTATTTTAATTCTTTTAATTTTAGAATTTAAAGAATTATTTATACTACTAATTATATAGATGAAAATGAATAGAATAAATATTCTGTCGCTAACTTCATCATTTTTTATAATTTTCAACCTTATAAAATCTATCTCTTCTAAAATCGCAGTTTTATTATTTATGTCTCTATAATCAGGATGAGTGAGTTTTGTGTTCAAATTTACTAATTCTGGTAGCCTTTCGTTTTCTATTTCAAAATCATGGTAGTAACTTATTACGGGAACTATTATTATATATATTAAAACTATGCTTACAATATGTAGCACAAATTTTATAGAGATAAGCGTTTTAAGACCCATAGCCCAATTTACCAATTGTTAAAATGGCAAATATAAATTGCTATACTTAATTATTATAATTTGTAATCAAAATATGCGAATCAGTTTACCTGCAGTTTATTATAGTCACGAAATATAATACTTTAACTTAAAATTGTAAGTTAAAATAAATGTTATGTTTTAAAATTTAAACTTCAATTGCATATTTGCTTTGTTGTATTAACAGCAGTAACCAGTAACACAAAACAACCATGTGCGGAATTTTAGCAATAATAGGGAAAGGTAAAGACGAGGCATTAGTAAAACAACTCAGCAAAAGGATGTCGCATCGCGGCCCTGATGAGAGCGACCTTCATGTAACAGAAAAAGGGCATATACTAAGCCACGAGCGTCTGTCTATTATAGATGTTAGCGGTGGCAGGCAACCTATACAGGGCAGCCAGAATGCCTGGATGGTGCACAATGGCGAAATATACAATCATAAAGAACTCCGCGAAACAGTATTAAAACACCATACTTTCCGGACACATTCTGACTCTGAAGTTATAGTGCACCTGTATGAGGAGTTTGGTTACAACTTCTGCAATATGCTCGATGGTATGTTTGCCTTTGTTGTGGTTAATGGAGATGATTTTATAGCAGGGCGCGATCCGCTTGGCATTAAGCCCCTGTATTACGGGCTTGATGAAAGAGGGCGCATTTATTTCGCAAGCGAAATGAAAGCCATTGCCGACCAGTGCCAGACGTTCTCAACTTTTCCGCCGGGGCATTACTACACCCCGCAAACAGGATTTGTAAAGTACTACAGGCCGCAGTGGGAAGACGCTGCTAAAGCTGTTGAGGAGACTGATTATACAGCCATAAGAGAGACACTAACCGCCGCTGTAAAGAAAAGGCTGATGAGCGATGTGCCTGTAGGAGTATTGCTTTCAGGTGGGCTTGATTCGTCGTTAACATCAGCTATTGCAGCACGATTAATGAAGGAAAAAGGCGAAACGCTGCATTCATTTTCTATAGGCCTTACCGCTGATGCGCCCGATGTTGTGGCAGCACGCGAAGTGGCAGCATTTTTAGGCACGCAGCACCACGAAATATATTTCACGGTAGAAGAGGGTATAGCCATACTCGACAAGCTGATATGGCATTTAGAAACCTATGATGTAACTTCGGTAAGGGCAAGTACGCCAATGTACTTTCTGTCACAGGCAATTACACAAAAAGGCGTAAAAGTTGTGCTTTCCGGCGAAGGGGCCGATGAAATTTTCGGGGGCTACCTGTATTTCAGGAATGCGCCTTCTGCTGCCGATTTTCAGAAAGAAACCATAGAGCGGGTACAAAAACTCTTTACCGCCGATTTGCTGAGGGCAGACAAATCTACCATGGCACACGGGCTTGAGGCAAGGGTGCCGTTTCTTGATAAAGCTTTCTTAGAGCTTGCTGTTAAAATAACCCCGTCAGAAAAACAGCCACAGACCTACACTGGTGTAGAAAAATATATACTTCGTAAAGCGTTTGATACACCACAACAACCTTACCTGCCGGATAGTGTGTTATGGAGGCAAAAAGAACAATTCAGCGATGGGGTAGGCTACAACTGGATAAACAGCCTTATAGACTATTGCGCCGATATGGTAACCGATGAAGAACTGGCTAATGCACAGGAACGTTTCCCATACAACACCCCGGCAACTAAAGAGGCATATTACTACAGGTCGGTTTTTGCAAAGCATTACCCGCAGGTAAGCGCAGCACAAACCGTAAGGCGCTGGATACCCAAGTGGCAGGCCAATACTGACCCAAGTGGCAGGGCTAACGAAGCACACGTAAATGCGGACACTGACTTGTCATGCCCAGTAAAAATTAATATAGCAGTATAATTTCAGGTTTTTTGGAATTTAGTTTGTTTGTTTGTAGAGAAGCGCTCCCGTATTGGGGGCGTTTTTTTATTTAGTTGTTTATTTTCAATAAGTGATATATGAGTATATAGCGTATTTCACATATCATCAGCATAGTTTATAATGAATGATTAGTTTTAATAAATTGTTAATAACTTGGATGCTAAATACCCCCGTTTTGCATAAATATCCTTAGCGTTTTCTTATATTTGTTCGTTAAACTTAAAATTTCGTTAAGAATACAATTTTTATGAGTGAGGAAATAAAGAAGAACAATTATTCGGCAGACAGTATTCAGGCCCTGGAGGGAATGGAGCACGTAAGGATGCGTCCTTCCATGTATATTGGAGATGTGGGTACAAGAGGTCTTCACCACCTGGTTTATGAGGTAGTTGATAACTCTATAGATGAGGCACTTGCCGGTCATTGTGATACTATTTATGTTACCATTAATGAAGATAATTCCATTACTGTAGAAGATAATGGCCGTGGTATACCGGTAGATATACATAAAAAAGAAGGCGTATCGGCACTTGAAGTGGTTATGACCAAAATTGGTGCCGGCGGTAAATTCGACAAAGACTCCTATAAGGTATCGGGCGGTTTGCACGGTGTGGGTGTAAGTTGCGTTAACGCACTTTCAGATCATTTAAAAGCCACTGTTTTCCGTGAGGGTAAAATATACGAGCAGGAATACGAAAGGGGTAAGGCAATATATCCTGTTAAGCAGGTTGGTGAAACAGAAAAAAGGGGTACTACCGTAACCTTTAAGCCTGATGCATCTATATTTACCCAAACTACAGAGTATTCTTATGATACGCTTGCGGCACGTATGCGTGAGCTTTCTTTCCTTAACAAGGGTATAACCATAACACTTACCGATAAAAGGGAAACCGACAAGGAAGGTAACTTTGTAGCGGAGACGTTCCATTCGGAAGAAGGACTTAAGGAGTTCGTTAAATTTCTTGACGGTAACCGTGAACCGATTATTGCAAGTGTTATCAGTATGGAGACCGATAAAGGCGATGTGCCGGTAGAGGTTGCCCTTGTGTATAACACCAGCTATACAGAGAATATATTTTCTTACGTAAACAATATTAATACCCACGAGGGGGGTACGCACCTTTCCGGTTTTAGGAGGGGTTTAACCAACACCCTTAAAAAGTATGCTGAAACTTCGGGGATGCTTGAAAAACTGAAATTTGAAATTTCGGGCGATGACTTCCGCGAAGGCTTAACGGCTATTATATCGGTTAAGGTAGCAGAGCCTCAGTTTGAGGGGCAAACCAAAACCAAGCTGGGTAACCGCGAGGTAGTTGCACCGGTAAGCCAGGCGGTATCTGAAATGCTGGAGAACTACCTTGAAGAGAACCCTAACGATGCTAAAACCATTGTGCAAAAGGTTATACTTGCGGCACAGGCACGCCACGCTGCTAAAAAAGCCCGCGAAATGGTGCAGCGTAAAACTGTTATGGGTGGTGGCGGACTTCCGGGTAAACTTTCTGACTGTTCTGAGCAGGATCCTGCAAAATGCGAAATATTCCTTGTAGAGGGTGACTCTGCGGGAGGAACTGCAAAACAGGGCAGGGACAGGGCATTCCAGGCAATTCTTCCGTTAAGGGGTAAAATACTTAACGTAGAAAAAGCCATGCACCACAAAGTATTTGAAAACGAAGAGATACGTAATATTTTTACGGCTCTTGGTGTAACTATAGGTACGGCTGAAGACAGCAAGGCACTTAACCTTGAGAAGCTGCGCTACCATAAAGTTGTTATTATGTGTGATGCCGACGTTGACGGCAGCCACATCTCTACACTTATCCTTACGTTCTTTTTCCGTTTTATGAAAGAACTGATAGAGAACGGGCACGTGTATATTGCAACCCCGCCTTTATATCTTGTTAAGAAAGGTAACCGTAAAGAATATGCATGGACGGATGCACAGCGCGACCAGATTAACCATAATATGGGTGGTGGTGCTAACATTCAGCGTTATAAAGGTCTTGGAGAGATGAACGCAGAGCAACTTTGGGATACCACTATGGACCCTGAGCGCCGAACGCTCCGCCAGGTAAGCATAGATAGCCTTACCGAAGCTGACAGGATATTCTCTATGCTTATGGGTGATGAAGTACCGCCACGTAGGGATTTTATTGAGAAAAATGCCGCTTATGCCAACATCGACGCATAAGTTTGGCCTCAAAATATTTTTTGCAGCAGCAATGTTCGTTATAACGGATAAAGCCGTTGCGCAATCAAACACACAGGTTTTAGAACAAATGGGGCATCTTATAGACGATGCCCTGTTTTTTTCTGACCAGTATGTAACCCCCGCTACAGATGCTGCGGTTTATCAGGCGGCTTCAGGGTGGATAACAAGTCCGCGCAAGCGCGAGTTATGGGATGTTTCCCTCGGTATTCATACCAATGTTTTCTTTACCCCAAAGCGCGACAGGGAGTTTACCATCAACAATTCCGATTTTACTTTTTTCCAGTTAGAAGAAGGAACTTCTGCAACGGTGCCTACCGCATTGGGTAATGACGACCAGGTATATCTTTCAGGGATGCTTGGCGATAGCGAGGTGAGGCTCGAAACGCCGCAGGGCATGGATATGCAAACTGTTGCCTATCCCTATCTTCAGGGTTCAGTTGCACTTTGGGGAGGTACAGAGTTGGTAGCAAAGTATTCTACACGTGTAAAGCTGAAAAAAAGCAATTACCAGGTATATGGATTTGGCGTTAAACACAATATCAGTCAGTATTTGGACAGCCTGACACAGAAAAAATTTCATATCGCCGTTTTAGCTGCCTATTCTAATGAGGATGTTTCATTCAATTTTCTTGATATAAAAACCGATTACGGCACACTTGGCATAAGCGAAATAAATGGTATTGTAGATACATGGCATTTTCAGGCAAGCGCTTCTAAAGAGTTTGGCAGGTTCGAGGTTTTGGGCAGTTTTATATACAGCACCAGCGATGTTGAATATAAGGTGGGCGGAGAGAAAGGAAGTATAGAAGCAATTATACCGCTACAGGATGTATTGAACACGAGGCTGAAGGAAATTTACAAAACAAGGGTTAATTATATAGGTGAAGCAGGAGTTTCTTATAAAATTAATAATTTTTCTGTGCAAACTATACTTGCTTTTGGTAAATTTGTAAACACAAACATCTCTTTACAGTATTTATTTTAAAAATTAACCAATATAAAAAAGACATTATATTATGAAAGTTACCATTGTAGGCGCCGGTAATGTAGGCGCTACCTGTGCAGACGTAATATCATACAGGGGAATTGCAAGCGAAGTGGTTTTACTGGATATTAAAGAGGGTTTTGCAGAAGGCAAGGCTATGGATATCATGCAGTGTGCAACTACTACAGGCTTTAACACAAGAGTATCGGGAAGTACTAACGATTACAGCAAGACTGCAGGCAGTAATGTTGTGGTTATCACTTCGGGCATACCAAGAAAACCGGGTATGACAAGGGAAGAGCTTATCGGTATAAATGCAGGAATCGTTAAATCGGTTGCCGATAATGTGCTGCAGCACTCGCCAGATGCAATTATAGTAGTGGTATCTAATCCTATGGACACTATGACCTATCTTACCCTTAAGGCTACAGGCCTGCCAAAGAACAGGATAATAGGTATGGGCGGTGCGCTTGACAGCTCACGTTTTAAATATTACCTGTCAACTGCGCTTAACAAGCCTGCTAACGATGTTCAGGGTATGGTGATTGGTGGCCATGGCGACACAACCATGATACCGCTTACAAGGCTTGCGTCTTATAACGGAACACCTGTATCTCAGTTCCTTTCTCAGGATGTGCTTGATAAAGTTGCTGCCGACACTATGGTGGGTGGTGCTACGCTTACAGGCCTTTTAGGCACTTCTGCATGGTATGCACCGGGAGCTTCTGTAGCTTATCTTGTAGACAGCATACTTAACGACCAGAAGAAGATGATACCATGTTCTGTAATGCTGGACGGCGAGTATGGTCAAAATGATATTTGCATGGGCGTGCCATGTATTATTGGTAAAAACGGTATAGAAGAGATTGTAGATGTACAACTTAACGATAAAGAAAAAGAATTGTTTTCTAAAAGCGCTGATGCTGTGCGCAGTATGAACGATGCTTTAAAATCGGTTCTTGCTTAACAGTTAGCATAAAGATAAAAGGCTGCCGCATGGCAGCCTTTTTTTTAAGATATTATTTGGAAATAAATTGTTTAATCTTTTGGTAAATTATATATTTGCTCGTTTTTAAAAAAAGGAATAATTAATTTTTAGTACTAATGCAGAATAAGGGACTCATTAAATTTTTCGCAATAATATTTGCGATAGCATGTATCTACCAGCTTTCTTTTACGTTCGTAGCCGGCAAGGTTGAGGACGATGCAAAAGAATATGCCAACGGCGATACTAAAAAAGAGGTAGAATACCTGACCATGATGAAGGATTCGACAATTTACCTCGGCTTTACTTATGATGAAGTAAGGGATAAGCAAATAAACAAAGGCCTTGACCTTGAAGGCGGTATTAACGTAACGCTTGAAATATCGGTAAAAGATATAATTAAAGGGCTTGCTAATAACTCTGACAATCCTGTTCTAAACAGGGCGCTTGACAGGGCTACTACCGAAAAGCAGGGTAACCAGGATTACCTTGAAGCTTTTTTTATTGCTTTTGAAAATGAGTCCAAGGGTAATGTAAAGCTTGCTTCTCCGGAGTTGTTTACCAACAGGATAATGGGTGATGATGTTAACATCAACATGACTAATGAAGAAGTTAAAACCGTTATCAAAAGAAAGGTAAGCGAATCTATAGACAGTGCTTTCCGCGTACTTTCTGAGCGTATAGACAAGTTTGGCGTTGTTCAGCCAAACATCCAGAAGCTTGGCGAATCAGGAAGGATTCTTGTTGAATTACCGGGTGCAAAGGATATAGACCGTGTACAGAAACTTTTACAAAGTACAGCACAACTTGAGTTTTGGGAAACTTATAAAATAACTGACCTTCAGAACTTCCTGCTTGCTGCAAACGAGACTTTAAAAACTACTGAAAAAGCTGCAGAAGTAAATACTAAAGAAGAAGCTCCGGTTTCTGCCATAGATACACTTTTAACAGATAAAGCTAATGATTCTGCTGCTGCAGTAAAAGGTAACAATCCTCTTTTTGAAAAACTTATTCCCGGTCAGGGAGGCCCTGTTATTGGTTATGCAACAGCAGCCGATACTGCAAAGGTTAACTCTTGGCTAAACAGGAATGATATCCGTTCATTATTACAAGGCGACCAGCGTTATGCTAAATTTGTGTGGGGCAAGCCCGATGCAAGGCTGGAAGGCAGGCTTGAGCTTTATGCGCTTAAAGGCAACCGCGAAAACACTCCGCCGCTAAGTGGTAATGTTATTACAAATGCATCTGATAGTTTCGACCAGATGGGACGCCCATCAGTAGAAATGCAAATGAACGGTAAAGGTGCCCGCGACTGGGAAGCACTTACAGGTAAGGCATTTTCTGAGCAGGGTAATATAGCTATTGTTCTTGACGATGTGCTGTATTCTGCACCGGGTGTTACAGACGGCGCTATTTCTGGCGGGCGTTCTCAGATTACAGGTTCATTCAATATAGAAGAAACCAAAGACTTAGCTAATATATTAAGGGCAGGTAAACTTCCTGCATCTGCGGATATTATCCAGTCAGAAGTAGTAGGTCCGTCATTAGGACAGGAAGCTATTGATTCAGGTATTACTTCTGCACTCGTAGGTTTATTGCTTATATCGCTGTGGATGATTGTTTACTACGGTAAAGCAGGCTGGTATGCCAATATAGCGCTTGTAGTTAACCTTTTATTCCTTTTTGGTTTCCTTGCAAGTATTGGTGCGGTACTTACATTACCGGGTATTGCAGGTATAGTGCTTACTATGGGTACTGCGGTAGATGCCAATATTATTATATATGAACGAGCTAAGGAAGAACTTCGCTTTGGCAGGACAATAGACGAAGCTATCAAGATAGCATTTAGCTGGAAAGGCGCTATGTCGGCCATTACAGATGCTAACGTAACTACATTCCTTACAGGTTTAGTACTTCTTGTATTTGGTACAGGCCCAGTAAAAGGTTTTGCTACTACATTACTTATAGGTATCATAACATCACTTTTCACAGCGATATTCGTAACAAGGATGTTGCTTGACATGGGTAAAAACACTAACCTTACTTTTGATACTGCACTTTCTAAAAACTGGTTCAGGAACTTTAACTTTAACTTCCTTGGCAAAAAGAAAATTGCCTATGCAGTTTCTGGTATCCTTATTGCCGGTAGCCTTGTGTCGCTGTTTACAAACGGCCTTGACCAGGGTATCGATTTTGTAGGCGGACGTACGTTCCAGGTAAGGTTTGATAAGCCTGTATCTACAGAAGATGTAAGGAATGATCTTACAGCTGCCTTTGGCAGTGGCGTAGATGCTAAAGTATTTGGTGAGGATAACCAGTTAAGGATTACTACTAAATATAAAGTTGACGAATCTGGTGTTGGTGTAGATAAAGAGGTTAATACTATTATGTATGACAACCTTAAAAAATATTACTCAGGCAACATTACATACGACCAGTTTGTTAATACTTACGACGGTAAAGAGTTTGGTATTATGCAGGCGGCTAAAGTTGGTCCTACCATTGCAGAAGATATCAAGACAAACTCATACTGGGCGGTTATCGGTTCACTTGCAATAGTGTTCCTGTATCTTATGATAAGTTTCCGCAAGTGGCAGTACAGCCTTGGTGCCGTAGCTGCAGTAGCGCACGACGTTATTATAGTATTGGGTATTTACTCTGCATTCTATACAATTGCTCCTTTCCAGATGGAAATGAACCAGCACTTTATAGCTGCTATCCTTACAGTAATTGGTTACTCGCTTAACGATACCGTTATTGTATTTGACAGGATACGTGAATTTGTGGCGGGTAAAATGCCGGGCACATATGCCGAGGTGGTTAACAAATCGATCAACACTACCATATCGAGGACAATCAATACATCGCTTACAGTAATTTTTGTATTGCTTATCATGTTCATATTTGGTGGCGAGTCTATCCGTGGGTTTATATTCGCCATGCTGATAGGTATATTTGTAGGTACTTATTCATCACTGTTTATCGCTACCCCTATAGTAGTAGATACAGTTTCTGATAAAGAAAAAGCAATGATAGAGGAGCAGCACGCTGAGCCTGTTACAGAAGCTTAACAGTACACATACTAAAATATATAAAACCTGCCTGGATTTTCAGGCAGGTTTTTTGTTATATATTAACGCTATTATCTAATGATTGCAGGCGGTAAAAGCAATTTTTAAACTATATTAGCGTTATTTTTTAAAACATAACCAAAAGAATTTTTTTCTATGCTGAACATTCAAGATGCCGATAGCCTGGCAGTTGCTAATGAAGCCCTGATGGAAGGGCAGGAGCCTGTTGCAAAATCATTGTCTGTATGGGAATTATTAACCAGTGGCGGGCTTGCAGGTAATATTATCATGATTATACTGGCAGTACTGCTGTTTGTTGCCATTTACCTGTACATAGAACGCACTATGGCATTAAAGGAAGCCTCTAAGATAGACAAAGGCTTTATGAACCAGATTCGCGACCATATAACCCACAGGCGCTTTGACAGTGCCAAGCTGTTGTGTCAGCATACTAATACACCTGTATCACGTCTTGTAGAGAAAGGTATTTCCCGTATTGGGAAACCTCTTGAAGATATTAATACCGCTATAGAGAATGCCGGTAAGCTTGAAATTTATAATTTAGAGAAGAACGTAAGTATACTGGCAACAATTTCCGGTGCCGGGCCTATGATTGGATTTTTGGGTACTGTGGTTGGTATGATACTTGTATTCTTTGAAATAGAAAAAGGCGGAGGACAGATACAGATAGACCTGTTAGCGGGTGGTATCTATACTGCGATGACTACTACGGTAGTGGGACTTATAGTGGGTGTATTTGCCTATATTGGCTATAACCACCTTGTAGTTAAGACAGATAAGATTGTTAACCAGATGGAGGCTACTGCTGTAGAATTCCTCGACCTGCTAAATGACCCGGTATAATTATGAAATTCAGGAGCAGAAACAGGGTAACGCCGGAGTTTAACATGTCATCGATGACGGATATCGTATTCCTGTTGTTGATATTTTTCATGCTGACCTCTACTATGGTTACCACCAATGCGCTTGACCTTAACCTGCCAAAGGCTAAAGGCAAGACCGAGAATAACCAGAATGTATCGGTAAATATTACCAAAGAGCTGGAGTATTTTATAGACCAGGATCCTGTTGCCGAAGATAACCTTGAAGCACAGCTTTCGGGTATAATGGCAGGAGCCGAAGATAAAGCTATAGTATTGCGTGTAGAGCAGGGCGTGCCAATTGAAAAAGCCGTTACGGTAATGGATATTGCCAACAGGAACCATTACAAGATAGTACTGGCCGTTAATCCTAAATAGACCTGTTATGGGACAACGTGTTCAAAGAATATACAGAGAGCCTGAGGGGGACAAAGAAAAAAACAAAAAGGCATTTGCAATAACAGCAGCAATATTTGCAGTGCTGTTGCTGCTATGCTTTTTTTTAGGCTTAACCTATATGGATCCGCCGCCTGAAAACGGTATTGCCATTAACTTTGGTACAAGTGATTTTGGTATGGGCGATGTGCAGCCAACGGAGCCGATAGCTTCTGCGCCACAACCTTCGCAATCTTCTGCCGACCCAACACCTGTACAGGACGAGGTGGTGACACAGGATGTAACCGATGCGCCGGTAATAACTAATGAAAAGCCTAAAGAAAAACCAAAAGAGGATAAGCCTGTTAAACCGAAGCCTGAACCGGCACCCACACCATCCAAAAGTACGTCTGATGCGCTTAATAGCCTTATAAATGGCCCTAAGAGCGACGGCAAAGCAACAGGAGGGCAGGGTAATGATAACCAGGCAGGAGATAAAGGAAGGATTGACGGTACGCTTAACGGCAGCTACGGCAACGGTGGTGGAGGCAGCGGCACAGGTGGTGGTAAATATAATTTAGCTGGTCGTAAAGCATTGAGTTTACCTAATCCAAAATACACGTGTAATGAGCAAGGAAAGATTGTAGTTAGTATAAAAGTTGATGAGAATGGTAAAGTTATCTCGGCTGAACCTGGTGCAAGAGGTACTAATAATACCGCCAAGTGCTTATGGGATCAGGCAAAAGCTGCTGCGCTAAGCGCAAGATTTGACGAGGGGGATTCACCTCAACAAATCGGTACTATTGAGTACAACTTTAAACTTACAGAATAAGCATAAAAAAAACCGCCTGATGGCGGTTTTTTATTTCTGTAAATATCAGTGTTTTCTATAAAGTTTCGGTTCTGTTCTTTGCGGTAAACATAAGGTAGAAACCGGCAAGTATAAAAGGTATGCTTAGCCATTGCCCTGTAAGCAGTATCGGGTTGTCGCCTTCAAACCCTCCCTGGCTTTGCTTTACAAACTCTGCAAGGAAGCGTACTGTCCAAAGTAAAACTAAGAACACGCCAAAGATAAGCCCGTGTTTTTTGCGGGCATCGGTTTTCCAGTACATATAATACAGTATAATGAATACAATAACATAGCCTGCCGCTTCATATAACTGTGCCGGATGGCGGTAAGGTATGGCAGCAAGTATATCTGCAAAACGCGGATCTTTTTCTATCATTTTAAAAGCTGTAGACTGGTCGGCAACACCAAGGGCATCCGGTAGCTCCCCTTTCCGTATAGTGCGGCCTGCAACTTCATAATAATCTTCGCCTCGAATAAATTTTACTGCCGTAGGAGTTTTTTCGGGTGTGGTAACTTCTCCAAGTATCTCAGAGTTGAAAAAGTTGCCAAGCCTCACAAAGATACCACCACTGGTTACTGGTATCACTACCCTGTCTAATACCCATAACAATGGCCTGTGTATAATCTTTCTGCTGTACCATATCATTGCCAGTATGATACCTATTGCAGCGCCATGGCTGGCAAGGCCTGCAAAACCGGTAAATTCAAATTCAGGCTTAAATTTAAAAGGGAGTAATATTTCTTCAGGATGCTGGCTAAAATAGCCCCAGTCATAAAAAAACACGTGCCCGAGCCGTGCGCCAAGCAGTGTGGCTACAAGCGTATAGATAAAAAGTTTGTCCAGCTTTTCTATCGATTCGCCTTCGCGTTCAAATATTTTTTTCATTATGAACCATCCGAGGCCAAAGGCTACCACGAACATAAGGCTGTAATAGCGTACCATTATAAAGCCAAGGTCGAGCCCTTCGCTGGGATTCCAGGTAAAGCTTAAAGCATGTGCCATAGTGCAGTTTTATTAGTTGGCGTAAAAATAACGAAATGCAGCCTACAAGCCTAACAAAAAATATTAATGTTTATGGCTGCATCCCTTTGGCGGAACAGGGTCGTAACCACTGCCACCCCAGGGGTTACAGCTTGCAATACGCTTAGTGCCCAGCCATAACCCTTTAAACAGGCCGTGGGTTTTAAGTGCTTCAATCATGTATTGGGAACAGGTAGGGGAGTAGCGGCATGCAGAAGGCAGGAAAGGCGATATACCCCACTGGTAAAAGCGCACCAGCGCCACAAATGGCAATATGGCAAGCTTTCCTGTTTTCATGCCGTTATGCTATAGAAAAGGTTGTACCCTCTTTTGTATCTTTTAGCTCAATACCAATGTCTTTAAGCCTGTCACGTATCTGGTCAGACAGTGCAAAGTCTTTGTTTGCCCTTGCTTCATTACGCATGCCTATAAGCATGTTAACCACACCTTCCAGCCTGTCATTTGTTGTATTTGTTTCGGCCTCATTTTTAAGTCCGAGCACATCAAAAACAAAACCGTTCATGGTCTTGGTGAGCAGGTCAAGGTCGGCCGTTGTTATGGTTTCCTTACCGTCTTTCAGCAGGTTTATATAACGTACCCCCTCAAAAAGCTGCGCAATAAGTATAGGGCTGTTAAAGTCATCGTTCATGGCATCATAGCATTGCTGCCTCCAGCCATTAATATCAACAGATGATGTGCCCGATGTTTTCACCGCAGGCAGGCTGTCTATCGCTTCCATAAGCCTGTTAAAGCCTTTTTCAGCGGCAAGTATGGCATCATTGCTGAAATCGAGTATGCTGCGATAGTGTGCCTGCAATATAAAGAAACGTGCTACCGATGGTGTAAATGCTTTACTTAAAACGGAATTATTGCCCGAAAATATTTCCCTTGGCAGGATATTATTTCCGGTTGACTTCGACATTTTTTTACCGTTAAGCGTCAGCATGTTGGCATGCATCCAGTAGTTAACAGGTGTCTGCCCGGTGCAGGCTTCATTTTGTGCAATTTCACACTCGTGGTGCGGAAATTTTAAGTCCATTCCCCCGCCATGAATATCAAACTGGTTGCCAAGATATTTGGTGCTCATGCTGGTGCACTCTAAATGCCAACCGGGGAAACCGTCGCCCCAGGGCGATGGCCAGCGCATTATATGTTGCGGCTCTGCTTTTTTCCATAGCGCAAAATCCTGCGGGTTCCTCTTTTCAGACTGCCCCGAAAGGTCGCGTGTATTAGCTATCATATCCTCAATATTACGCCCGCTTAGTTTTCCGTAATTATGTTTTTCATTAAACTTAACCACGTCAAAATAAACAGAACCTTCAGATACATAAGCATAACCATTATCCAGTATGCCTTTAATGGTTTCAATCTGCTCTATGATATGCCCTGTTGCAGTAGGCTCTATGCTTGGTGGCAATGTATTAAACAGCTCCATTATCTGGTGGAAATCTACACTATACTGTTGCACAATCTCCATAGGCTCTACTTTTTCGAGCCTTGCTTTTTTTGCAATTTTATCTTCACCTTCGTCGGCGTCATCTTCTATATGCCCAACATCGGTAATATTTCGCACATAACGCACCTTATACCCTAAATGTTTAAGATACCTGAAAACAAGATCGAAAGAAATAAAGGTGCGGCAGTTACCTAAGTGTACATTGCTGTAAACTGTTGGGCCGCAAACATACATACCTACATTACTGGTATGTATAGGTTTAAAAAGTTCTTTCTCTCCGCTTAAAGAATTATATATCTTTAAAGTTTGTTCTTGGTATAAGTGCATTTTTAGCTTAATAATATGATGGTTTGCAATATATATTAAAACTGTGTATCGAGCTTAATATAATCTAAAAATTCCCTGCGCACATTTTCTTCTTTAAACCTTCCTCCAAATTCAGAAGTAACAGTGCTGCTCTCGATATCGCGAATCCCACGCGAATTAACACACAGGTGCTTGGCATCAATTACACAGGCTACATCTTCAGTATTAAGTACTTTTTTAAGTTCTTCCACTATTTGTATGGTAAGCCTTTCCTGGACCTGTGGCCTTTTGGCAAAAAAATCTACTATGCGGTTCATTTTAGAGAGCCCCACAACGGTACCGTTAGATATATATGCCACGTGTGCACGCCCTACTATAGGGAGCAGGTGGTGCTCGCAGGTCGAGTAAATTGTAATATTTTTCTCTACCAGCATTTCTCCGTATTTATACTTATTTTCAAAAGTAGAAGAGCCGGGCTTGCGTTCCGGGTTCAGCCCGCCGAAAATCTCTTTTACAAACATCTTTGCCACACGGTTAGGTGTACCCTTAATACTGTCGTCTGTAAGGTCCATTCCTAATGTATAAAGTATTCTTTCTACATCTTTTTTTATAGACTCTATTTTTTCTTCATCGGTCAGGTCAAAAGCATCAGGCCTTAGTGGTGTTTCGGCGCTTGTGGCTACGTGGTTTTCGCCTATTTCGTCTTTTTTATCTTCGTTGATTATCATTTATTATAAAATATCAGTTATGGCTTTTATCAATTAGTCTGCAAAGATAATTATAAAAGTTGATTTTGCTTTAAGTACTTAATCTGTAAATTCTGCGTTATGTAATAATGTTACTATTGCTATAAAGCTGTTTATATGGCTTTTAAAGTATATTTTATTCTTTTTTGAGATTTATATAAAAATTTCCGGAAATGTTGGTAGGGATATTTATCTTTCAAATGTTTTATTGATAAAAAAATAGGGCATAAATGTTTTATTTATGTCAATTTTATGTAAATTTCGCGTTTTAAAAAAATACCTTTTCAGATGAAGAAAAATTATTTATTACTGCTGCTGTTAAGCTTATTAGGACTTACCACCTTTGCCCAGGCTCCCGGTTGTCCTGATGTGACTGCAGGCGCAGTGCCCGCAATTTGCCAGCCTCCGCAGCCTGGTGAAGAATGCCGTACGCTTACTGCTGATTATTTTGAGACAGGTGCTACTACGTCTTATTCGGTTTCATCCGTTCCATATGCGCCCCCTTATCCTTTTATAGGTGGTACGCAAATATCAGTAAATACAGATGATATATGGTCTTCAGCAGTAAACCTGCCCTTCAGCTTTTGTTTTTATGGTAATAACTATACAAGTGCCTTTATTGGTTCTAACGGTGTTATTACTTTTAATACGCAAACAGCAGGAGGTTTTTGTAACTACGCCTTTAGCCAGGCTATACCAAATACAAGTTTCCCTATCAGAAATGCTATTTATGGCGTGTATCAGGATATAGACCCAAGTGTTGATAATAACTTTGCGAATCCTAATATTAACTATCAGGTTTTAGGTGCATATCCATGCCGTACATTAGTTGTTAACTTTTCTGAAGTAGCCCAGTTCGGCACCAACTGTGCTAATAACGCCAATATTGGTGCACAAACATCTCAGATAGTTTTATACGAAACTACTAATGTTATCGAAGTTTATGTTGAGAGAAGGGTACCTTGTACTTCATGGCAAAATGGTGTAGGCTTAATAGGTATACAAAACGCTGCCGGTACTCAGGCTACAGTGCCTCCGGGTCGTAATACCGGTTCATGGACAGCTATCCAGGAAGCATGGAGGTTTACCCCAACAGGTCCTTCAATAGTAGATTTTGCATGGATGGATGGTCCTACACAAATTTCTACCAGTACAAGTGTAAGTGTTTGTCCTGAAGAAACTACAACTTATACTGCTGTTGCAACCTACAACAGGTGCGACGGAACAACTGTTGTAAAAACAGCTAACGTTACAGTAGAAGTGGCTGACCCTCTTGATCTTGGTGAGCCGGAAGATTTTTATATCTGCGAAAGCGGCCCGGGTCCTTTTACATTTGATTTAACTGAAAATTCCGAAACCATATTAAATGGGCTCGACCCATTTATAAACGTTATTACTTTCCATAATTCTGAACTTGATGCCACAGAAGGCTTTAGCCCAATATCTGACGCAGATGCTGCAAATTATGTAACCGATGGTGAACTGGAGACTATCTGGGTTCGTGTAGAAAACTATTTTACATCATGTATTGCAACAACATCATTTACAATAGAGGCCAGTACCGCCCCGCAGGCAGGTACACCGGCAAATATTCAGGTTTGTGATCCGGAAAATGACGGTGTTGAAACATTTGACCTTACAGCTCTTGATGGCGATGTACTGCAAGGGCAGGATCCGAATCAATTTGTTGTAACGTATCATACATCTCAGGCAGATGCAGAAAATAATGTAAATGCAATAACAACTCCCGAAGCCTATACAACAGGCAGTGCCACTATATATGTAAGGTTAACTAATGCAGCAGATGAAGACTGTTATTCTACAACTTCATTTATTATAACTGTAACACCTACACCTGTTGTAGATGAGCCTGAAGATGTATTTGCATGTGATGATACAGGATATGTACTTCCGGAACTTACTGTTGGTGGTTATTTTAACCAGCCAAACGGAGTAGGCCCGATAGCGGAAGGTACAACAGTATTAGCTACTCAAACAATATATATATACGCAGAATCAGGAACTACTCCTAATAACTGTACTGATGAGAGCAGCTTTGTTGTTACAGTATATGAAAAACCCGAAGTAGATACCCCTGCAGATGTTGATGCGTGTGAAAGTTATGTACTTCCCGCACTTACAGTAGGTAATTATTATACAGGTCCCGGCGGAACAGGCACACAGCTAAATGCCGGAGATGAAATTACCGTTACCCAGGATATCTATATTTATGCTAATTCAGGTATTGAAGTTGAATGTTCAGATGAGCATGTATTTAATGTAGAAGTTTTTTATCCGCCTGTTCTTGTACCGGCTACAACAATAGAGGTTTGTGATGATAACTTTGATGACTTTGGTATATTTAACCTTCTTCCTGCCGGGCAGGAAGTTATAAATGGTCAGTCAGGCCTTACCGTAACTTTCCACGAAACTATTGAAGGAGCAGAGTTTGGCTCAAACGCTATCAATAATCCTGGAAGTTATTCAGCAATTACCGGCGAAATTTATATAAGGGTAGTGCAGGAAGGTAGTACAATAAACTGTCCTTCTATAGAGCCTTTACAACTTATTGTGAACCCAAGGCCCGCTATCCCAACCCCTTCAAACTACCCGTTGTGCGATGACAACAACCCGGGCGATTTAGAGGAAGAGTTCGACCTTACCACGCGCGATGCGTCGGTAAC
>CEQG01061882.1_pt1 | contig 89256 bp, 80 predicted proteins | sample 350301 | NCBI WGS metagenome assembly CEQG01 (sample SAMEA2621242, study PRJEB7988) | marine metagenome | isolation source: saline water (ENVO:00002010), including | reverse complement strand
GCAACAACGCTACAACAGAAGACCTTACAGGCCTTATGGCAGGAACTTATGATGTAACGGTAACTGATGCTAACGGTTGTACAGCTACAGCTTCTGTAACTGTATCAGAACCAACAGTGCTTTCAGCTTCAGCTACAGCAACTAATGTTAGCTGCAACGGTGGCAACAACGGTACTGCTAACTTAACGGTAACAGGCGGTACAGGCACTTACACCTACCTGTGGAGCAATAACGCTACTACAGAAGACCTTACAGGCCTTGCAGCCGGTACATATAGTGTAACGGTAACTGACGCTAACGGTTGTACAGCTACAGCTTCTGTAACTATAACAGAACCAACAGTGCTTTCAGCTTCAGCTACAGCCACTAATGTTAGCTGTAATGGCGGTAATAATGGTACTGCTGACTTAACAGTAACTGGCGGTACAGGTACTTATACTTATTTATGGAGCAATGGCGCCACTACACAAGACCTTACAGGCCTTATGGCAGGTACATATAGTGTAACGGTAACAGACGCTAACGGTTGTACAGCTACAGCTTCTGTAACTCTAACACAGCCTACAGCTCTTGTGGCTACAGCTACAGCAACAAACGTTAGCTGCAACGGCGGTACAAACGGTACAGCTACAGTTACTGCCACAGGCGGTACAGGAGCATATACTTATTCATGGACCGGTACTGAAATGGTTGCCACACCATTCGTATTCCAGGGCTTTGAAGCTACAGGTAGCTGGAACTACACATTTACTCCTGCCATCTATAACATCTCTAACGATGTTTGGGCAATTGTAGAAAACGTAGGTTCTATCGCAACAGCTTCAGAAGGTTCATTCTTCTTTGGTATCAGAGACCTTGACAACCCTAACGGCGGAGGTAACTTTGACCACACTATTACATTCGACCCAATCGATGTAAGCGCACAGGGTGCTATGAGGCTTTCATTCGATTATTATTCAGTTGAGTTTGAAGCAGCCGATGTGCTGGGATATGTTGTAGAGTTTAATAACGGTACAACATGGGGCCCAACTGTAGAGCTTAACCGTAATACAGGTTCATGGACAACTGTAAATATAGATGTACCTGCATCTGCAAACTTTGTAAGGTTAAGGCTTATTGCTAAGCAAGACGGAGCCAGCGATTTTGCCGGATTTGACAACGTTGTGCTTTCAACCTTAAGCGGACCTCAAACAGCTTCAATATCAGGACTTGCGGCAGGTACTTATGGAGTAACTGTAACCGATGCTAACGGCTGTACTGCTACAGCTTCTGTTACTGTAACAGAACCTGCCGTACTTTCAGCTTCAGCTACAGCAACCAATGTTAGCTGCAATGGTGGCAACAATGGTGCTGCTGACTTAACAGTAACAGGCGGTACTTCTCCATACACTTATCTGTGGAGTAACTCAGCTACAACGCAAGATCTTACAGGCCTTGCTGCCGGTACCTATAACGTAACTGTAACAGATGCTAACGGTTGTACAGCTACAGCTTCTGTAACTGTAACACAGCCTACAGCTCTTGTGGCTACTGCCACATCTCAGGTTAACGTTCTTTGCAACGGAGCCGCAACAGGTTCGGCTACTGTAAGCGCAACAGGCGGTACAGGAACATATACTTACTCATGGGCACCGTCAGGCGGTACTGCAGCTACTGCTACAGGCCTAATGGCTGGTACTTATACAGTAACGGTAACCGATGCTAACGGATGTACTGCAACACAGTCGTTCACAATTACACAGCCTGATGCCCTTGTAGCTACTGCAGCATCTCAGGTTAATATACTTTGTAACGGTGGTACTAACGGCTCAGCTACAGTTACTGTAGCAGGTGGTGTATCTCCATATACATATGCTTGGGATAATGGTGCTACAGGCGCTACCGCAACAGATCTTGCTGCGGGTACTTATGTAGTAACTGTAACAGATGCTAATAACTGTACTACAACACAGTCGTTCACAATTACACAGCCTGATGCGCTTGTAGCTACTGCTGCATCTCAGGTTAATGTACTTTGTAATGGAGCCGAAACCGGTTCTGCTACTGTGGGTGTAACAGGAGGCGTATCTCCTTATACTTATGCTTGGGATAACGGCGCTACCGGTGCTACTGTAACAGATCTTGCTGCCGGTACTTATGTAGTAACCGTAACCGATGCGAACAGCTGTACAACAACTCAGTCGTTCACTATTTCAGAACCGGATGCCCTTGCGGCTACAACATCTGTAGATACTCCTGTTACCTGCTTTGGCGGTAACGAAGGTGTTGCAACAGTTGCTGTAACAGGCGGTGTAACTCCTTACACTTACCTGTGGAGCAATAACGCTACTACAGCTACAATAACAGGCCTTACAGCAGGTACATATGATGTAACTGTAACCGATGCCAATGGTTGTACTACCACTGCATCTGTAACTGTAACAGAGCCTGCAGAGGTTATGCCTCCTGCAGCAGATGCTCAGGTATTCTGTAACTTTGGTACAGTTGCCGAGCTTGAAGCTACCGGAACAGATGTACAATGGTATGATGTTGCTACAGGCGGATCTCCGCTTGCAGGCACAGCATCTTTAACAACTGCTACTTACTATGCTACACAAACTGTAGATGGTTGCGAAAGCCCTACAAGAACTGCTGTAGCGGTAACAGTTAATATTACTCCTGCACCTACTGCAAGTGCACAGACATTCTGTAACAACGCTACTGTGGCAGATCTTACCTCATCAGGTACAGATGTACAGTGGTATACTGCCGCTACAGGCGGTACAGCCCTTGCAGACGACACAGCTCTTACAACAGGTACTTATTATGTATCACAAACACTGAATGAGTGCGAAAGCACAAGGGCAGCGGTAAGCATTACTGTAAATGTAACTCCTGCGCCTACTGCAACTGCACAAACATTCTGTAACAGTGCTACTGTGGCAGAACTTACTGCAACAGGTACAGATATTAAGTGGTATGCTACTGAAACAGGTGGTACAGAACTGCTTGATACTGCGGTACTGGCAACAGGTACTTATTATGTGTCGCAAACACTTAATAACTGCGAAGGCCCAAGGGCAGCGGTTAGCGTTACTGTAAACGTAACTCCTGCACCGGCAGCAGTTGCACAAACATTCTGTAATGCAGCTACCGTAGCCGATCTTGAGGCTGAAGGTACAGGCACAATACTTTGGTATGCCGATGCAACAGGCGGAACTGCTCTTGCAGATGCCACTGCCCTTGCAAACGGCACTACTTATTATGCCTCACAAATACTTAATGGTTGCGAAAGCACAACAAGGACAGCAGTTGCCGTTACTATAAATGTAACAACAGCTCCAACTGCAGATGCTCAGGTATTTTGTAGTGGTGCTACTGTAGCAGACCTTTCTGCAACAGGAACTGCTATCATGTGGTATGCTAATGCAACAGGCGGAACTGCTCTTGCAGATGACACAGCCCTTGCAACAGGTACTTATTATGCTACGCAAACTATAGATGGTTGCGAAAGTGCAACAAGGACAGCGGTTACTGTTACTGTAAACGTAACACCTGCCCCAACTGCAGATGCTCAGGTATTCTGTAACAGCGCTACTGTAGCAGGTCTTTCTGCAACAGGTGACAACCTGCTTTGGTATGCCGATGCAACAGGCGGCACAGCCCTTGCAGATGATACTGCCCTTGCAACAGGTACTTACTATGTGTCACAAACACTTAATGAGTGTGAAGGGCCAAGGACAGCAGTTGCCGTTACTGTAAATGTAACTCCTGCTCCGGTTGCCGAAGCACAAGCATTCTGTGACAACGCTACTGTAGCAGACCTTGCTGCAACAGGTGATAACCTTGCCTGGTATGCTGATGCTACAGGCGGTACCGCTCTTGCGGATGACACAGCTCTTGCAACAGGTACTTACTATGTATCGCAAACGCTTAACGATTGCGAAGGACCAAGAACAGCGGTAGCAGTTACTATCCAGGTAACAGAAGCTCCTGTGGCTACAGACCTTACTTTGTGTGAAGGCGCTACAGTTGCCGACCTTACTGCTGAAGGAACTGATATACTATGGTATGCAGACGAGACAGGAGGCGAACCTCTTGCCGGCGATGATGTACTTATTAGCGGAACAACCTACTATGCTTCTCAAACTGTAAATGGATGTGAAAGTGCAACCAGGACTGCAGTAGCGGTAACTATTACCGTAACACCTGCTCCAACAGGAGAGGCTGCACAAGTTGTAGGCGAAAACGCTACTTTTGCTAATCTTACTGTAGAGGGTACAGACATAGTTTGGTATGCTAATGCGGAAGATGCTGCTAACCATGTTAACCCGCTTGATCCTGCAACAATCCTTGAGGACGGAGTAATATACTACGCTACTCAAACTTTAGATGGTTGCGAAAGTGTTGCTTCGCTTGCTGTAACAGTTACTGTATCACTACGCACAGATAGTTTCGAAAGGAACAAACTTTCTTACTACCCAGTGCCTGTAGTTGATGTTCTTACAATAGAGAACAACAACATGATAAACAGGGTAACAGTTATAGACCTGCTTGGCCAGGTGGTAATTACACAAGATGTAAATGCTACTACTGCTAAAGTAGATATGCGTTCGCTACAAGGAGCTACTTACATAGTACAGATTGAAACCGAATATGGTATTGAAACTGTAAAAGTTGTAAGGAACTCTAACAATAACTAAAACGTAGTTATTTATATAACAAGGAGGGGCTGTCTTTTTAGACAGCCCCTTTTTAATTACTTAATCTGATATTCTGAAAGATATTGTACATAAGGCAATTTATTGTATATTTAAAAGCATAATTAATTACCAATCAAACATCTACGATTCATGATGAAAAAACTTCTTTCTATTACTGCTGCATCTGCATTTAGTGTAACAGCTATTTCATGTTCTACGGATGAGTCTGTGGTTAAGAACGATGATAAAGTTGTTAAAGTGCAACAACTACCAAAGGAACATTATGTAAATATGTGGTCTTCACATGCTAAGTCGATGCAAAGCAAAGGCAAACCGGCTGGGAATTAATTTAAAGAAGAAGCTAAAGTTAAGGGACTCAGCAGTAGCTAAAAAAGAATTTGAAGCAATATGGTGAATAGTGCCGCTTCTATTACTATTGCGGAGCTTATTTAATATGAAATAAATTGAAAAGGACTGTCTGATAGGCAGCCTTTTTTTATTGCCGGTTATACAAAAAAGCCTATATATGCGTTTTAGCTTATATTTGCCCTAAATATATACTGATGAGATATTTTTGCCTGTTTGTATTTGTTTTTATCGGCTCTGTATTGTTTGCCCAGGGCAATCAGCCGTGGGCCAGCCATTTTTCGTATACCAATATACAGGATATGGCACAGAGCAACAGCAGGATGTATGCCGCCGCAGAGAGTGCAATTTTTTCTAAAAGCACAACTACTAACGAAATTAAAACACTTACATCTGTAGACGGGTTAAAACCGGAAACTATTACTGCGATACACTACAGCAGCACCTACAACCGCACACTTGTAGGCAGCAGTAACGGGTTGCTTATTGTTGTAAATGGTGACAATTCTATTTTAAATAAAGTAGATATTATAGAAGAAACAACTGTTCAGCCATCACGCAAGGGAATTAATAATATTGATGAATATAATGGTATTGCCTATATAAGCTGCGATTTTGGTATTGCGGTTTTTAATCTTGAAACATTAGAATTTGGCGATACATATTTCTTAGGGCCAAACGGTTCTGAAATCTCTGTTGTGCAAACTGCCGTACATAACGGCTACCTTTATGCTGCCACAGCAGAAAATGGTATAAGGAGAGGGCTGCTCAGTAACCCGAACCTAAACGATTACACACAGTGGATGCAGGAATATGGCGGATCATGGACTGGAATTTCCGCTTTTGGTAATCAGCTTTTTGCGACCGATAGTTCCGCAAGTCTTGTAAGGCTGGAAAACGGGGGTACCTTTAATCTGGCATTTATGGGTAGCGCAGCCACTGATATAAGAGAAGCAAATGGCTATCTGGTTGTTACATCTGCAAGCCGTATTTTAGTATATGGTGAAAACGTGATACAGGTACTCCAGCTAAACGGTCTTCCTAATGAAGACGTTGTTTTTACCTGTGCCACTGTAGTTTCGGGGCAGATTTTTATTGGAACTCAAGAAGACGGCGTAATACAGAGCGCTTTAAATAACATTGCAGTCCGCGAAAATATAACCCCTCAAGGGCCATTATACAGCAATATCTTCTCTTTAGAATTTGCGCCCAACGGACTTTGGGCTGTTTACGGAAGTTATAATTTCTTCCTCACACCCGACCTTTCAAGAAAAGGTATAAGCAGGCTAACACAAGAGGGGTGGGAAAGCATACCTTATGAAGATGTTTTCGGTGCACAGTCATTATCAGATATTGCAGTAAACCCTTCCAATCCTTCGGATGTTTATGTATCGTCTTATCATAACGGTTTGCTTCGTCTCGAAGGCCTTGAACCAGTAATTTTATATAATGAAACCAACAGCCCTTTGCAAAACCAGCAGGTGGTTGTACCAACCTATTATGACCTGAGGGTGAACAGCCTTGCTTTTGACAGTTCAGGCGGCCTCTGGATGACTAACGACCAGACAGATAAGCCTCTTGTTGTTTTCCGTAATGGCAACTGGTCTTCTTACAGTTTTGAGGATGTAACTTCAAACCCTAAATCAGATCGTTACCAGAGAATGGCTATCGACAAGAACGGTACAAAATGGATTCCCTCCATCAATAACGGGCTTATTGGTTTTAATGAAACGGTGGGTAATAAATTTATGGTGCTTAAAGGAGAATCGGTAAATATGCCAAGTGACTATGTGCGTTGTGTTGCGGTGGATAATAATAACCGTTTATGGATAGGTACATCGAGCGGGTTACGGGTGCTGCCCGGCGTAGATCGTTTTTTAACCGAGGATATACTCTCTGTTAATGAAATTATTATTGAGGAAGACGGCCTTGCACAAGAGCTGCTTTTTGAGCAGATTTTAACTGATATTGAGGTTGACGGCTCAAATAACAAATGGATAGCCACCGCAGGAGCAGGGGCTTTCCTGGTTTCGCCTGACGGACAAAGGACTATTTTTCATTTTACAAGCAGTAATTCTCCATTGCCGAGTAATACGGTTAATGATATTGAGATTAACCAAGCCTCGGGAGAAGTTTTTTTCGCTACTGACAGGGGTATGGTATCGTATAAAGGGACTGCAACAGAAGCAGCAGATGATCTTAATAATGTTTACGTATATCCTAACCCGGTGCGACCAGGGTTTGAAGGAGATGTAAAAATAAGCGGGCTAATTGATAACGCCAATATTAAGATAACAGATATTGAAGGTAACCTTGTGCATGAAACTACTTCTGAAGGTGGTACCGTACTTTGGGATACCCGTGCATTTGGCAGGTATAAGGTAGCCTCCGGGGTTTATATGATTTTTATTGCCTCTGACGATGGTACAAAAACCAAAGTAAAAAAGGTAATGATTATAAGATAAAGAGCTATGCTTATTAAAACTAAAGCAATTGTAATAAGTGCACTTCGCTATCAGGAAAAAAGCCTTATTGTGAAATGTTTTACAGAGAGTGCCGGGTTAAAGTCCTACTATGTAAGAGATGCATTCTCATCTCGTAAAAGCAGCCAGAAAACAGTTTATTTTCGTCCGCTTAATATTCTTGAGATTGAAGCATCCCACAAAAATAAAGGTACATTAGAATATTTTAAAGAGGTAAGGCTCTCTCAGCCTTATCATACACTGCATACCAATATATCTAAAACCACAATAGCAATATTTATCTCAGAAATATTGCATTATTGCATAAAAGAAGAAGAGCCCAATAAAAACCTTTATGAATATCTTGAAACGGCCATGCTGTGGTTAGACACACATGAAGGGGTCGCTAATTTTCACCTTATTGTACTTTTAGAACTGACTAAGTTTTTAGGTTTTTACCCTGATGTGACACAATGCAATTATCCTTTTTTTGAGATGGCAGAAGGTGTTTTTATGCCGCATGCAACAATTAGCTGCCTCTCTGAAGCCGATACTGCCCTTATGCACCGGTTACTGCAATTAAAGCCGGATACATCTGCAAAAGCATTTCACGTTTCAGAAAGGCAGGCATTGCTAAAAATACTGATGGATTATTATGCTATTCATCTCGAGGGTTTTATGCGCCCCAAATCGTTAGAAGTGTTGCGGGAGGTTTTTAGTTAGATGCCATTACAGCTCCCCCTGCAAGACCAATTGCCAGCCACACATACCATTTTTTGTATAGAGGCTCAGGAACAATAACCTCTGCAGATTTTATCTCCTGCACTGTTATATAAGGATTGCTATTGGTTACATCTGTAGTAAGGGTTTGCCTGCCGAGAATCCATTTTCGTTTAAAACCTGTAACTATAGTTGTCTGCGTCGGTACAGACAACGGGTATATTATCAGGCTGTCCTGAGTTACCTTATACCCTAAATTATACCAGTCAGTCTTATTGAAGCCTTTTCTTTCAAATTTTAGTGGCAGAATTGAATCTTCTGCTATCGGTTCGGTATACTTAATCCTCACAGGAGGCAGATTTATTTGAGACTTTACAGATGTTATGCTTTTTAACCTTGAGAATTCTGAAGTTAGTGCAGCAATGTTTTTATCTTTTTCAATGATTACTTTCTTCATGTTTTTCGCTTCTAACTGTAACGTGCGAACTGACGCAGTTGACGTTCCTAATTTATTTTTATAATAAGAAACAGAATCTGTCAATGCGGCAATATTGTTAGTGCTAGTAATATTGTCAAACACATTCCTTTCACATTGATGTACTAATAGTACTGCTAATAAAAGTGCTATTAAATAAGGAAAGTATGATTTCATAGGTTAATCCATTTATAAGTTTTTCCTTCTATTACTTCTGTAAAAATATCACCGCTATCATACCTCAATTTTAAAGCTTTCCAATCCAATCCAAAGTTTTTCTCTAAATGAGGGTAGTCAGGAAATTTTTTCCAGTCGCCACCCCATTGCCATCCTAGTTTTTTAAAATGATGCACTACCTCCATCCAATCAGCCTGTTTGTCGCCATCATAATCTTTTACCGTTGACCATGACACAGTTTCAAACGAGCCATTGCCGTCGGTGTCTACTAAAAGCGTAAAATCAAAAGCAAGCCCATAATTGTGAATGGACTGCCATGCTTTAGCATTAGTAACTTTTTTTAAATTATTGCCGTTGAGATCTTTATTAGTTGTACGGCCTTGTCGGTAAAGTATATCCTGTTCTTCAGGTGTACGTAGCGTATGTGTAAAGCGCAGGCGTACATTTTTTCCTAACAGCGAGTTATTTACCCAGGTATATGCCTCATTAACTTCATTTCTTACAGCAGGATGTAATAGCCTGATTCTCTTTATTGTAATTGCGTCCATTACTTTTTTATTTTATTCAAATCGAGATTCTCATTAAAGGCTTTCATTTTATTGATCCATCCTAATGGCGGAAAAATACCGTTTGTTATAGCGCTCATGTTTAGAAATGCAGAACCTGCAGGATACAGTATTACTATTAATCTTGTGAGTGATTTGAGGTAATCGTAAATAAAAGAGGCATCTTTAAGAGTTGTGTGTATAATTTCAAAAAGTATTGCAGCACCTGCACATAGAGCAAGTTTAGTAAGCAACCCTACAATATTTTTCCTGAAAGTGAAATCTTTAAGTTTAAATGCATGATATACACTCCCGATAAAATGGTCAATAGCTATGCAGGTTAACACTCCGGCTATATATTCACTGTTATCATAGGACCATCCGGCAATTTTTGAAAGTAGCCATGTGACTATGCTGAATGGTAATGACAGCATAATTAAACCCTTAAATTTTAGATATAACGGTCCACTATGCAACAAGGAAAGATTTGAACATAAAAAAATAGAAACGAGTTTCATTATTTACACGAAAAATGAAATATTACTCAAAATGTAATATAAAGCGGTCGGTAAATGTACCTGCTTCGGAAAAGAAAGAATAATCACCAGCTTTAAGGTTATGCGTTATATTTTGTAAAGTATCTGTAATAAATATATCGTAGTTGCTCGAGAATATACCAGAAAAATCACGCAAATGAAGATAATACTGGGATGCGGTATTAACGTTGATATGGAGTATAACAGAAGAAGTGAATGATTTCTCTCTGTAGATTAAATAATTTGTATCATTTTTAAAAATTGATATAGTTGTACCTGGCAGCTGTTCAACATCGCTAAAATTCTCAGGAAAATTCTCGACATCATAACATATACTTCCAATAGGGAAATTGACATTCTGCTGCTTAAGGTTTATATGAAGCCTGTCTGCAACAGAATAATTTGAGTATATAAGCTGCATATCTGGAGTGAAACATAATTGGCTGGTGGTATTTGGGATTTTGCTTCCGATTCCAAATGCCTGTATTGCATTTAAAGTAAAATCTTCTTTTAAATTGTTAGTTATTAAATTGAATAAAATATTTGGAGTGCCTTGTGACCCATTTGTATAATCGCTGAATATTGATAACCAATCATATATAGTGTCCCGATTTCTATCATAGAATTTTCTTAGAGAAAATAATGATGAATAAGGGTTTCCAATTAAATTAAAGCCTGAAACTGTGTAATCAACAGGAATTTCTACTTTTCCTGAATTCAAAGTTCCTGAGTAAATATTGTTAATTGTAATAATAAAGTTAGTAGGCGTGCTGTTAAAGTTATTTGGTGTACGAATTAGATAACCTTTACCTTTTGGAATTATTTCATTGTTTGGATCTAAAATTGTATAAATATTACTTGATTCATTTAAAGCATAGAACCTGTTGTTTAATGTTAATGGCGAAACAGATTTTAAAACGATACCGGAAATTGGTGATGAGAAATAAATATAGTCCAGCCTTTGCAGGTTATAATAAATACGCTCTACTGATACCCTAGCTGTATTATGCAGGTTTTTATTGTCAAGCAAGATTAAATTTCCGAGATGTTTTACTGAGATTAATGAATTTGAAGACTGGTTTAAATCTTTGATAACTTTTACATAAGTATTTTCAGCTATAGTTAATTCAGCGTTATCTGTTAAGATTAAATTATTACAGCTAAAGCTTCCTGAAGTTGTGCTGTAGTTTGCAGTAATTACAGCATTTTTGTATGCATCTGGCTCGCCCTGACTCCAGGAAACACCGTTCCATATAGTTTCTTTTTTTTGTTTTGATGTTTTTGGTATTGCAGCATACATTAGTCGGCTAATTTTAATTTTCCAAATACCATTACAGAAAATTCATCCAGTATGGTTATAGCAGCCATGGAGTAAAAACCATAGGTTTCCGGTAGTTCATCAGCCGCATGATGAAGTATAAATCCATTTGTTACAAATTTAATTGTGCCTGCCCCAGCTTGTAAAAAGTGAAGTGTATCTCCATTTTCATAAAGTATATTAGTACTAAGCAACATGTCGATATTTTCTAATCCATTATATACAAGTGTTTTGCCGAAGTCATCTGGAGTTATAGTATAAAGATTATCTTCAATATAATTGTCAATTACCTTTAACTCCTGCTTTCTTCTATCACTTTTAAGGGCAAAACTGTCATCTTCTTTTACAGCAGGTATCATGATTGAAGCTGCAACGTCATTTTCTGTTACCGGAGTTGAGAAAACAATGTTTACTTCATAATCGTTTTTCCTGTATGAATATCCGTTCGCACTTAGCTCGAGATAAGTTTCCCCCTCTTCTCCTTCATTTTCAAAAAGACCAATTCTCTTGTCATTAGCCTGAAAAGATGATTGCAGAACGTCATTCAAGCCAGGGGCTATTATCTCAGTATTTACAGGTGTGGCAGTAAAGTCTGAAACGGTAAGGTTTCCGTTATAAACACCAGGAACACCTTTAAAAATTAAAAAATAAAGATTTCCACCACCAGTGTAACTGAAGTAATATGTTTTATTAGGTAGATTAAGCTCACGGGGTTCAGCATTTACAGCATCTATATAGTTGCCGTTTGAAATTTCACCTAAGTCAATAATAATGCTATTATCTATTTCCTCAATGTCGCTTTGGCTTATGCTTGAAGAAGGCAGAAGATAAAGTTGTGAGAGGTTTGCTGGGCTTCCTCCTGTTCCTACTACACCTTTACCACCCATCCATAAATAATTTATTCGCTCAGCAGGAACTCCGTTAATTACTTTGTCTCCCCAAAAAATAACAGGTGTATCAGTTGCTTCAATAACCGTTCTTCTGCTGTTTATTTTATTTAAAATACTATAAACTGAGTAGGGCTGGGTTATTGTTCCGATATATATAGACTTACCTTTATTGTCCTGATTAAAATCTGAGGATCCGGAAGTTAATGTGCTTCGTGTAAATAAAACGGATTGGAGTGCCGCATGTAACCCTGCCGCGGAGTTATATACCTGTCCATTTACTATTATGTCATTATAGCTTGTTTGCTCAAGCAGTGTATCATTTCGCTCATAACAATTATAGATTTCTACAAATTGGCCATATACTTGTGAAACATAATTTTTAAGGTATTCTATACCATTAAGTGAAAAACGTGTATCACTTACAGAATTAATAATTACCATACATTATTTAAACTTATAAATCTTAAGCAGTAAATTTTTCAAAAGTGATTTTTAGCGACTTTTGATATAAAGTATCATCTGCACTTTGGAGTACTCCGGCTATAATGATGTAGAAGTTCTGGCTAATATTGAGGGTAGCATTCAGTGGGGTGCCTACCGTATCTGTTACGCCGTCAAAGCTTGATGTTAATTCCGGAAAACCATAAATAGTATTATTGCGTAACAAAAAGTCTCTGCAAAATGCAGTAAAAGGACGCGCATTACTAGTAGAATTTAGCGAAGCTATTCGTACAGCACCTGTAAGGCTATCGATAGTATTTACATATATTCGATGATAAATGTTTCCCGCAATTCCGGTTTTTTCGAACAATGCAGCTATTTGCAACACGCCTTCCTGAAGGGTGCCGGCATTTATCAATACGGATGTAAGGATTGTTTCTGAAGTATTTCCGGTCAGCACTATATTGCTGTATGCTTTATTAAGTAAAATCTGAGTAGTTTTAGTTTCGAGCTCTTCAGTATAAGAATTAGCGGTATTAAGCTGTGCTTGTAAAGACCATACAGCCGATTGTAATGAGGTTGTGGTTGTAATATTTGTGTCGGTTCCCGTATCTTCTCCTATTTGCTGAGATCTTACCTTTTCGCCAATATCAGCGAATGTTCCGTCTGCAAATAGTATTTCTTCAGAAGTTCCTTCAAGCCATGAAATTTCAGTATTATTCCAAAAACCAAAACCTGTTCCTGAAGTTACAAGATTATCTACATATTCTTTATCTACAAGGGAACGGTCTGTATATCCTTCGATAGGATTGTTACTATACTTAATTCCGCCATTAGCTGCGGTTATTATTATATCTGCAGTATTTCCTGCACTTATACTATTTAACTGATTTAAAACAAGTCCATCATTACCTCCAGATATGCTGACGCCCCCGCTTTGGCCACCTATACTTACACCTGAATTATTAAGTCCGATACTCCCCTTTGCATTTATCCCATTATCCGTTTGTATGGTTACCGGTGAAGATATAAGAACTGCCTCGCTTCCTGCCTCAAGTACTTCCTGAAATGTAATGTTTGTTGCAATATTATCTACATATGCTTTGTCAACTAAAGAACGCTCATTATAATTTGAAGATAAATCTTCAGCATAGCCTAAAGGACTATTTTCAATTGTTGTAAAAGTGCCTGAAATTGTGAGTCCACCTGCTCCGGAATCAATTCTAATTCCTTCATCACTCGATATAGCTATGCCTTGTGTATTGTCAAAAGTTATTTCTCCGGCTACACTCGCTTTTAAACCAATGGTATTTGTAGCATCAATTACGATATCTCCTGTTATAGGATTTCCTGTTGCTGTGCCTGTTAGTGGTATAGTGGTTCCTACTAATTCATCAACATATTTTTTTTGAGTGTAATCAAGTGCTGTTATATTATGTGTAAAGTCTTGTTGTCCTCTTATGCCCCTTGAGGTAGAAGAATTACTTGAAAATGAAATTCCAGTGCCTCCTTGGTTAAAACGTAAGTAGCATGAAATTCCGGTAGTATCATATCCATAAAGATTAACGCCGCCATCTTCAACTATTATACCCGAAGTGTAGAAACCATTATCATGAAAGATTGAGGTACTCTCTTCAACTTCAATATTCCCGGTTATTGGGTTTCCATCTGCAGTACCTGTAAGAGGTAAATAATTATTTACTTCATTTTGCAGTTGCGAGGCATATACAATACTGTCGTTTTGATTTGCAGGGGGAAAAACAACTTCGTGGTTGCCTGTTGGTTCCGCAATTTTAAAAGTTTGTGCTGCCTCATTTTTTATGCTTTTAAAGCCACTGCCGTTAAACTCGGTTATCATACCGGTTAGCCTGTCCTGATGCCTGGCGGGTGACACAGCTACTTTACCATATTGCAGCACGCCTTCATAATCTATTATGGGGCTTGCTTTACTATTGGTGCTGCTCACAAGGTCATCAGTAGTAATGTTACCATTATACACACCCGCTTCACCAACAAACTGTACAAAGTTAAGTACACTGTCATTCGTGTACGTAAAATAGTAGGATTTAATCGTACCATCTTCATCTGCGATACCTGAATCACTAAAATCCCTTTGTGAGCTGTTTGCGGCGGCAAGAAAATTTCCGTCCGGTACTTCTCCTAAAGATATTATAGTAGCTCCCGAAGTTTCGCCGGTTATATCTTCCGGGGTAATGTCATATAGTGTTTTGAGTAGAAACTGGTGCGGAAATACTTCTGATCCGCTTGTGCTTCCCCATATACCCTTACCGCCCAAAAACTCAAAGCCGTACATTTTTCCTTCGCGTGTAAAGGTAAAGTTTACGGGTGAGTCTTTCGCACTGATAGTTATCGGTTCTGCAAGGCTGTTTATTTTTGCTGAAGCCTCTTCACGGGTAATATACAGTCCGTTTTGCGGGAGCAGTTCCCCAAAGCTTATAACCCGGCCAATATTATTCTGATCTGCCGGGGAGCCTTCGTTAAGGGTGTTACGTGTGTAGCATATTCCTACCAACGCCGCCTGCAGTTCCTCTACAGCCTCGAAAAGGCTACCGTTTACCTGAAACCTTTCGTGGGGAGAAAATGGCACCAGTACATCGCAGGTATTGTATGCATTGTATATAGATAGGCTGTTGCCTGCCACACGTGTAAAATAATTTTTAAAATACTGTACACCGTTAAGGGTAAACCTGCTTTCGTTTAAATCGTTTATGATAATCATCTGCCCTAACTAATTTTTGTAAATCGCATACTGCCCTGCGCCGCAGGCGCATTACAGCTTTTTTTATAATCTTCATTATTAGTACGCAGCAGCCAGTTATGCACACTCTGCCAAAGTTTGTTTGCTGCATCACGATTATTTTGGTAAATGCTTTTCTTAGAAGATGCCTCTGCCGGGCGGCTTTCGCTGTTCAGTTTTTCTACAACAGAGTAGGGTGTATCTGTAACCGAGCCGAACATCATATAACGGGCATAGGTGTAGTAGGCCAAAACCATTTTTACACCGTAGCTGGTGTAGCTTATTCCGTCTTTATCATAGACACAGCCGTCCAGCAGTTCTGTGTAATCTTCAGGGGATGCTAAAATTTTATTGAAAAGATTTTCTCCCAATAAAGGCTGTAAATCCAAAAGCTGGGCATCCAGTATCATTTCATTCAGCTTGGCATCATTCGGCGTTTTAGATATTTGCCTGTAGCGGGCAATGTCATTCCGTGTAATCAGTGGCTGCATCATCTATAAGTTTTAATGGTTCAACTTTCAGGCTCGGGTAATCCTGGCTTTGCTGCAGGAGCTGGTTAAGTACTGTTATTAACAGGTTGCGTTCTTTGGTGGTGTTTTCCCAATAGGTGCGCTTCATTTCGCGTATTGCCTCGCCGGAGTTCCCGAACAGCGAAGGTTCGTTTGTTTTGATCAGTCCCGCCGGCAGATTATTAAAGGCTACCAGTATATTTTCCCTTACGCTGGTTTCGGTATAATTGAACAGCTTGTCGTCTATTTTGCTTTCTATCTGCTTAACAAGTATGGCATCATCCAGCTTTTCACCTGCAAAATCCATTTCAAGGCACAATACACCCCCTGTATTCTCGGCACCGAGGCTGTCTTTAAGCGCCTGCTGGAATTTTTCGCGTTCGCTTTCCGCTTCCTGCAATGCATGGCTGCCGGGTTCCAGCCCTTCGCCCACCAATGGCCTTGTTACCACCAGCGTATTGCCGAAAAAGCCCTTGCGCAACAGCCTGTTTTTATATATTGCTGCCTGTGCCTCGCTGTCGCAGTCGTCCGCAACGCTGTCAACGCGTGATAGAGGGTACAGTAGCTTAGTATCCATATTGATGAATAATACCTGGCCCTTGTAATGCTCCCAGCCACCGGCTTTTTCTACCTGTGCATCTATTACTTTTTTGCGCGGATTAAAGACATCTATTAATTGTATATCGCTCCGTTTTGGCTTTAGCCAGTCTTTGCAAACGGCAACTTTACCTGCATAATCATTACTATCAGTGCGGACTATGCGGCACCATTCGTATGGGATTACGCTGAAATCGGCAATTTTATACAGTGCATTCCAGTTTATGTGTATAAAAACGCCGCGCTGCTTTACCAGGTCGTCTGCAATATCATCTGCAAAATCGATAAGTTTCAGGTTTTTAGACTTGTTTATGATGAGGTTATCATTTTCGGCTCCAAACCCTTTACCCAAAAGGTACTGCACCATAATTGCCGCTGCCGATTTTGCGGTAACGCTATTGTTTATCAGCCTGTCCATCCGCTCGGGGTAAGCGTTATCTGTGTCATTTGCATAAACATCGGCGCTTTTGCTCCAGGGTGTAAGGCGCTTCCAGACATCTATCAGCAGGGTTCTCATAGTGCTGTGCTTTCATTATCCAAAGCATCATCATCGTCCAGTCCTGGTTCTTTTCCCGGTATGCCGTTTAGTTTTTGCTCTTCATCAGCCTGTAAAAGTTCCTCTTGGGTTGGTATGTAGGCAAAATACCTGCTGCCGTTTTTTTGCTGCAGCAGCTTTTGGGCATATTCAGGCGTTATATTAGCGTTGTTAACCAGTATGGGAGAGCCAAATTCGAGCGGAATATTCTCGTACTTGGCATGAAGCCTGTATTGTGGTTTTTTATCCATTTCCTTAAAGTGGTTTTTGTACCTGTTGAGGTACTGGGTTAAACATTTGGGGCAACCGGGGTTGACCTTCTGGTTGAACAAAGAGGTATACTCCTGCAGGAAAAGCCGGAGATACCGCACACCGTCGCCCCCTTTGCCGTGGGCGACGGTGCTGATATCCATTTTAGTAAAATCCATAAAGCGGATTAGGCTTCAGCCTGGGCAAACTTGTTGCTGAAAGCTGTTTTGGTTGCTGCATAATCTACATCAAGCAGCGTTTTAGGCATTGTGGTCTCCTCGAAACCGTCGGCAGAAGCAAGTTCGAACATGATCATGTTGTCGTTCTCTTTAGAGTTGTTGGTCATGGTCATCAGCTCCAGCCCCGAGTTAAGGCCAAGCACTTCAAAGGCTTCTTCGCTATCGGTACCTTTCCACATCTGCTCTATAACGGCTATGTACTTAGCCCCTTTGCTAAGGCTGTCGGCCTGCTGCTTGTTGGCTGCGCTCGGGTTAAATATCACCCCGCTAAAAGTATGCTTAAACTTATCGGGCGCGTTCTCTTTTTTAACAAGCTCCCACGCCTTGCCGTTAGCCTGTTTAACACCTGTAAGCAGGTAGCCGGTTTTGCCGGGCTTAAGCTGCAGGTTGGTAACCAGTATGCGGTTGGTGGCATCTACGGTGGTTGCGCTTAAATCTATGTCATCTTTATTAATGAGCACTACGTTTTGCTCTATACCGCCAATCGGGGCGTTGGCACAATCAAAAAGAATATCTGCTGTAAGGTTTCCGGTACAATCTACTGGCATGTTGTTTTGAGATTAAAGTTTCAAATATTGATGCTTTTGGTTTTAATTAGATTTTGTTTGCTGTAGTGGGCAGGCTTAATAAGCGGCTACAGTCATATAGCTTTCCAAGTGCTTGGCATCTATAGTATAGGCGGCATCCATAATGTTTTGCTTAGATACCTTATCATAAAACACATCAAGCTTTGTAAGGTCGTCTTCGCTAAGTGTGCCTACAGGTATGTTGCTTTTTGTGGTAAGCACGGCACGGTGCGGCAGGTGGTGCTTTGTGCCGTTATCCTGATAGGTTTTTATATACCTGTCCCAGTCATAACGTACTTTAACCTCTATACCGTCAAAATACAGCTTAGGGCGTCCTTCTTCCACTACTTCAAGGAAGCCTGAACCCAGGTTTTTATTACGTAATGTAGCGCGGTAATTATCGGCAAGCGAGCGAGATGCAAGTATAAAGGCGTCATCTGCCGAAACCAGCCTTTCATCGGCCTTTGTAACCATTTGCTCAAAAATAGCCAGTGCCGCATCTTCTTCAAGTACCTGTGTGGCATAGCCTGTACCGGCATTGGCTTCTATGGCTACATAATTAGCCGCAGTTGTTGGCACTTCTGCGAATATCTGCTTGAACAAGCCATTAAACGAGTTAAAGTAATCCAAATCGGTACCATTGGTAAACACACCGCTGTTTGCTACCGTTGCTGCAGCCGTATCATTAAACCACACCTTGCGGTGGATGTTTTCGAGCAGGGCAGTTTCTACCGCCGAAATGATTACACCAAGTTCCTGCGTGCCCACCATATCAAAAAAGTCAGGGTTAATGCGCTGGCTTTTGCGGAACAGCTTTAGCAGTGCCGGCATATCGTTCTGGCAATGCTTAAGGCGGAAATCTTCCATTACAGGCGTCCAGAATTTTTCTGTCATGGCAAATCCATCGGCCTCGTTAGGCGAGCAGCCTTCTGATTTTTTGCCGAGCAAACCAAGCCTTTCGGCAAAAGCTATCTGGGTTTTTACGTCTATGCCTGTTTCAATTTCATGATACTCGGCAAGGTCGCTGTCATTAAAAACCCTTTCAAAAATAACCTCACTTACCGTTTCGGCCTCGCGGGCATTCAGTGTTAAAGCATCAGCGTTAATAAGCCCCATTACTTCCTGTTTTTATTATGCAAATACTGTTTCATACCGTTAAGCCTGTCGGCCTGTGCCGGTTTTCTCATAGCCGCTTTTTTGCCATCTACACTATAGCGGCTCCCTACCTGTTTTTTAAGCGCCATTACTTCGCTCTTAATATGGTTTAGCTGGCGTTTAAGCGCTTTGTTTTCAGCACGCAGGGCTGCAGCTTCTTCTGCGGCTCCGGCTTCGGGCTCAATAATTTCAGTAAGCTCACCGGCTTCAAATACATAGGTTGTGCCGTCGGGCAGCAGGTACTCGCCTTCGGCAGGCATACCATCTACCGTAGCTGTTGCGCCAACCTCAATAAGCCCGTCATCAGGCAATTCGGTAAAATCAATTTCGGCACCTGTTGCATCCTGTACCACTTTGTTAAAAATGCGGGCGTTATTAAAGCGGCCCAGCACTTTGGTAAACAGGCTCTCCATCCAGTGCCTGTCCTTTTCGGTAAAAGTTCCTTTCATAGTAAAATTTGGATTAATGAATGCTTTTGCGCAAGCCTTAACGGGCTGTAGTGTAGTGGTAAAACCTAACCCGTGCAGTTGTTTTGGTGTTAGCCAGGTTTCGTTTTTAAGCAGTGGGAGTATGGCCTGCTCTTGCACACCCAGTGCTTTTTTGTAAAAGCCTACCATTTTTTGTTCTACCTGCCTTAGCTGCCCTGCAAACTGCTCTAGTTCATCCGCAGTGCCCATAGAGCCGCCCCAGGGCAGGTGAATCATAAAAGGGGTGTTGGGGCGTAGCTGCCTTTTTTGGCCTGCCATAAAAATAACGGTTGCAATGCTAGCCACTATGCCGCTGCCAATAGTGCTTAAAGGCTTTTTTAGTGATTTTAGGTAATTGTAAATGTCGAAACCTACATCTACCAGGCCGCCTTCGCTGTTTATGTGCACATTAAAAGCTGTTGCGCCGGGCTGTTTTTTTACCTGTGCAATAACATCTGCAAGCCCAATACCGGTAACACCATCAAAAGAGCCAATCTGGCCCGAGATATAAATGTTTCCTGTCATTCCGGGTAATGAATGATTGAAATATCAGGAAGGATTGCAATAACAAAAACAGATTGATGACCAGCTTGAAAAAGGGTAAATGTCTCTTTACCGTATACTGATTGCGGCTGTTAAATCTGGTGTTTGGCTTATTGCTTATTTCCGGTTACAAAATTATAACCTGAAAAGGTTGTTTTACTGAAGCTGTTTTTTCAGTGGTGTACAACCTGCACCAACATTAAAAAAGAATAAAAATTATATTTACGATTAATATTTTTGCATCATTGAATTTTGCTAAATTCCTCAATACACTTTTTCGCGTGCTGTTTTGCAAGCGCAAGCACTCTTTTACGGGCTGCTATGTCGTTCTCCAGCCCATTTTCCTTAATAAAATTAGAAGCAACTTTTTCGTACTCCTGTTGTAAATCGTTAATAAAATTTTCGAGGTTAGCCCCTCCTGCCGAAATGTATACTCCTTGTTTAAAACGTTTCAAAAACTCTGTTTGTACCTGCCTGCAGGCATCGCCCAATTCATTTTCAAACTTTTTGTAATTCATATGTAAACCCCCGTAGCTGTTAAGTGATTTGAGGAGCTAAATAAAAAAAATATGTAAGAATAGCTTTTATGAAATTCAACCTAAATTTAGTAAAGTTATTCATTCAATAATGCATTGGTGTCATTTTATAGTAATGAATTACACTATAAAACGTTTACAGCTAATAGTTTACTTTTTTGCTTATGCTTTTGTTTACATCTATAACATAAAAAAGCGCCTGCACATCGTTTAAAGATAATTTAAAGTCGGTAAACTCAGGGCTGTCATTTAATGAGTGGCAAACTATGTAGCCTTCTTCCGTGTTGTGCTCTATGATCTCTTTCAGCAGCGGCATCTTGCTTTGTGTGGTATAAATAACCCAATAAGGAAAGTCGCGGTAACGGAGCTTGTCTGTCCAGTGGTGGCGCTGCAGCTCACGGGTTGTAACAATGCTGTTGCGGGCTATGGCATTGCTGCTGCCATCGTCCATGCTGTCGCCGTTAACCCTGAAGGCAACATAGCGCCCTTGGTAGGGCCTGTCTACCAAAATACCGTGATGGCCCAAATCCATTAAAAAGTCAGCATCCTGATAATTACCCAAAAAACCTGCCTGAACGTTAAATTCTGCAAGAGGCATTAACATATAGTACTGACCATTAGGTAGTTCTATGAATTTGTTGCCATTTTTATTTTCGAAAGCTTCATTTCCGGGTTTTACCTGCTCGTGTGTAACATTTTTATCCTCAACACTTTCCTGAAGCAATACTTTGTTTAATATTTCACTTTTTGAACGGGGGATAGGCCGCCCTTTCTCATAATTAATTATAGTTTCGCGACTTGCACCCACTAAATCAGCAAGTTCTTTTTGTGTAAGCCCTAATAGCTCACGACGTTTTTTTATCTCTAAACCATCCATAACCAATGCTTTAAGTAGCTGTTGTAACTAAATTTCCCTTACGTTCGGAAATTTTAATCTTTAAAATTTTGTAGTGTGGAATATTCCACTTAAATTTGTCCCATGATTTCAGCAAAGGTATAAATAAATGTGTAATAAGCAACAAATTATGGAACAAATTAAATTGCTTGAAGCTGTAAAAAAGTGTTATCTACATTTTTTATGTTCACAGAAAGCAGGTGCAAGTGTTGAAAATACCACATATATACTCATGAATAAAGAAATTATTAAAGACAGCCTTCGTAGTTTGTATCAAAAACTTGATTCAATTAAAAGAAAAGAAGGTTTTACAGGTAAGGTGGTGCCACGCAACCGCAGGCAAACCGGTGCCGATTTTGAAGCTAAAGCAATAATGCTTTTTAATAAAGACTACAGGTTTACCATTACAGAATAAAATATGAAAAAGATTTTTTTACGGCTTAAACAGTTAGATGCCCGTATTGCCGAATGTGAGCAGGAAATGCAGGCAATTGATAAGCTGCCTTTTTATGCTGTTTTTAGCACCGAAGCGCAGCGAAAAAAAGATATTGACAAGCTGGGCGAACTTAAAGCGGCGCTTCTACAGCAAAAATTACAGCTGCTAAAACAATTAAGGCGCCTTGCCCGGCTGGAAGCCAAAAACATAGTAAATATTCTGTAATGCCGAACATCATTAAAATCCAAGCATTCAATTAATAATTATTAAAATTTACAATCATGAAAATCACAGGAAACATTGAAAGTATTGAGTACCGTAACACAGCCGGACACGAAAAGAAAGTAGTAACCCTGCTTCCTGGCTTCAGGCAAAAAGCCTTTGTTGAATTCCGCGGCAGGAAAATGGCCGACCTTGATAATTTAAAAGAAAATGATGAGATTTCTGTAACTGTAACGCTTGAAGGTAAAACATCTAAAAACAGCGGCATACAATATAACAATCTTGTGGCACAGGACGTAGAGTTGGTTACAGCAGCAGAGTACAACACTGCAATCTAAAATTTTTAAACAATACAAATGCTTAATACTGAGATGGAAAACAAACAACATCAATATACTGTAAAAATACTTGGGCAGTTGCAGCAACTGTTTGAGAATGGGGGAGAGCATACAATCGCTCCCGAAGAACTGAAGGATAACGCCAACGCAGCCGACTTCTTCCATGCGCTCGCTAACCTGGCACCTGCGGTGATATATAATAACCTGACAGGTAAAAAAGCAGGCTCGCTGGAGTTTAACCACATAGCCAACAGGCTGTGTTTCCAAAATGCTCACCTGCCGGGCAAGGCACAGGAAGAACAACCGGCGGGAGTTACAGAAAACGGACCAACTCAATAATTACTAATATGCCCTCTGCCGTTTTTAAGGGCAGGGGGCTCTTTAAACCAACTTTAAATATGCAATTCAAAATAAAAGGGATAGTTACCGCCATAGGCGATATAAAAACTACCAAAATGGGTACTGCGGTACAGCAACTGCATTTCGAGCAGGAGTCAGGAAGAATTATTTACCCCTCGGCACTTGGTACAAAAATAGAGCTGCTGGGCGACATATTGCCCGGCGATGTAGCCGAAATAGAATTTCACATCAGCGGCTCAAAAGGCACTTATAACAATGTTATTATAGATGATTTGGTGAGGGTTTAATTTTTGATAAGGAGTTTATTTATATCTTCAAGGGGTTTAATCTAATATATTAGTAATGTAGTTCTAGAGCGCTCAGATACTTTTAAATCATAATATTATAAAAGCTAAATTTTTTTATAGATAAAATGGATAAGAGGTTAAAAATGATTATTAAAAATAGCAAGTACTTGAGTATTGAGAAAATACAACATGAGATTGCTAAGATAATAGGTTCATATAGTGGGTATAAGGCTTATATGTGGAACCATTTTGAACTTAAAGGGCTTTACCGAGCCAGGCAACATAATCATCTTTTAGGTACAATAAATGAAAATATTTTATCTCCTTTTAATTCCGAACTAGAATTCTGGAATGCACCAGAAAAGTCCTGTAAATTGGGAAGATGTAATGGGGTTAACGAAAGTGTTTTTTACTGCTCCAATGAATTTGAAGTAGCGATTCAAGAGATAAAACCCGCGTCAAAATATATAACAGTGGCAAGTTTCAAACCAAAGCCTAAACATTTGCAGTCGTCATTTTCAACTGCAATTCCCATTGGAATCCAATATTTAAAAGAATTACCAGCACTAAAAAAGAATTTCCAAAATATAGGCTTTGATGAAAGTAAGTTTAAAGAATTAGATGATTTTTTAAATAATTTATTCTATTCAGATATAAGTGATAACAAGCTGTATTTGTATAAACTTACCACAGCAATTACAAGAAATATGATGATCCCAATAAGACGCGGTACTAGAGATATTCCCATGCAAGGAATAGTATATTCAAGTATGGCAAGAGATAAAAAAGGATTTAATATGGCTTATAAGCCAAACCACATTATTAGCAATTATTATCTAAGTACAGTACAAACTTTAGAGGTTAAAGAAAATAGTACTGATACTATAACATTACAGCTTAAAAGACATGGTTATCCGTTAAATGTTAGAAATTCAATAGATCAGAGTTTTAATATCCATTGGTGTGAACCTATAATTAATGGAGAAGTATACACTTTTCATAAATAATCACAAATATTTCCCAACACCAACTAAATGAAAAGCGCTAAAACAACCAAAAGCGCTGCCCTGCAAACTTTAAAGCAAAATGTAACCAACACTACCGTTCACGGCAACAGCCGGTATAATGAAGATTATCCGGTGCAGGCCTACAAGCTGTGCCTGCTTGGCGCTACCAATGCCGAGCTTGCCGCTTTTTTTGGCGTATCAAAAAGTACGGTAATTGCCTGGAAGAAATCACACTCCGCATTTAACGATGCCCTTTTACGCGGCAAAAAAATAGCCGACATGGAAGTGGCACATTCGCTGTACCAAGCCACGCTCGACCGTATTGTTACCACCCGGCAGGCCATAAAATGCAAAGAAGTATATTATGACGAAAACGGCAAACGGGTGGAAAAAGAGCGTATAGAGATAATCAATGTGGAGAAACACGTTCCGGCCGACTTCCGCAGCCAGCAGTTCTGGCTCAGGAGCCGCAACCCGAAAATGTGGAGCGGCAAGTATGACGATGACACCGAAGAGCCGCAAAAAGATATCAGGCTTAATTTGGGCTCAGGCCAAAACCCGGCAGATGATGAAACTTTTGGTTAAGCAGGAGCACGCAATATGGTTTTTAAAAGACAATGTAACGGAGGAGGTGTTATATGGCGGGGCAGCCGGAGGGGGCAAAAGCGCCCTGGGGTGCCTGTGGCTGATGGAAATGTGCCAGAAATATCCGGGAACGCGCTGGCTGATGGGGCGGAGTAAGCTCAAGAACCTGAAGGAAACCACCCTGAATACGTTTTTTGAGCTGGCAACGCAGCTAAAACTCTCAAGGCAGTTTAGCTACCGGGCACAGGAGCATAGCATACGCTGGAACAATGGCAGCGAAATATTGCTGAAAGATCTTTTTCATTACCCGAGCGATCCCAATTTCGAGAGCCTCGGCTCACTCGAAATAACCGGGGCATTTATAGATGAATGCAGCCAGGTAGCCTACCACGCATGGCAGATGGTTAAAAGCCGTATTCGCTACAAACTGGCAGAATATAAGCTGATGCCCAAGATGCTGGGCAGTTGTAACCCTGCCAAAAACTGGGCCTATAAAGAGTTTTATAAGCCATGGCGCGAGGGTATCCTGCCGGGTTACCGCAGGTTTGTGCAAAGCCTGCCTGCCGATAACCCGCATTTGCACCCAACCTACCTGCAATCGTTACTGCGGCTTGATAAGAACAGCCGCGAACGCCTGTACTACGGTAACTGGGAGTATGATGATGACCCGGCAACGCTTATAGAGCATGATGCCATAGCCGATTATTTTAATCCGCAGCATATTAAGGCAGAGGGCATGAAATACCTGACTATAGATGTTGCCCGCAAAGGCCGCGATAAAACGGTTTTCAGGGTATGGCATGGGTGGGTATGCATTTACCGAGATGCCATAGCCAAATCTGGGCTTGATGCCGTAGTGGCCCGCGCACGCGCCCTGCAAAAAAGGTTCGGCATTTCGTTAAGCAATACAATAGCGGATGAGGATGGTGTGGGTGGCGGTGTGGTCGATTTTTTAAAGTGTAAAGGCTTTATCAACAACTCGGTGCCGTTACAGGTTCGCGAAGGAGGCGTTTATGTAAAACCAAACTTCGATAGCTTAAAAAGCCAGTGCAGTATCAAGATGGCAGAAATGATTGCCAACCGCCTTGCAGGCGAAATGTGTGATGATGATGCGGTTCAGCAATGCGTTACAGAAGAGCTGGAGCAGGTAAAACTGCGCGATATAGACAAAGAAGGCAGGCAGGGCATATTACCCAAAGACAGGGTTAAAGAGCTTATAGGACGCAGCCCCGATGAATGGGATAGTATAATGATGCGGTACTGGTTTGCCCTGCGCAAAGATTACCGCACCAGGGTAAGGGTAGGCTAACGGTTAAAAGACACCGATGCTGCTAAAACTGACAGTGCCATCATTAGCAACTGTGGCAATCAGGTGGCGGTTGGTTTCCGTTTCCAGGAACTCATATTTGTTCTTAACCTTAAAATATACAATCCGAGGGTTTGTTACCTCGCCGTTAGATGCTTTCTCAAAGTTTACATCAAAGTCAGCGTTATATGAATACACCATTTTACCGCAGGGCAGTTCAAAACCCTCACACAGCAGGCTTTTGTCATCGCCCTCACCGCTGTTATACAGGGCAATGTTAACATCGTTACGTTCACAAAGCCGGAAATGCTTTAAAAATTTTTCATGAGTAACAATGGCTTCCAGTTGCCGGCAGGTTTCAGGCACAGGCTTGCAGGCTATCAGCAATAATAAAAAGAGTGAGAAGATGAAGGCTTTCATAAGAAACAAATTTTGATGTATAGGTATAACGTCAGCAGCGTTAAAATAGTAACTGCCTTTTGCAATATTTTCTAATCAGCTAAAATGAAAAACATCACGTTACAAAAATTTTCACGCCTTCAGGATCAGTATTATTACGATTGCATCTTGCAGCACCTTAATCCTGAAAACTGTTTCGCCAAGCGGCAAATGCATATTAACGCTATGCCTTATGCAAATGTAAAGTACTGCATACGGCTTTTACCAAAAATAACAAATTGGCAGGGCATTTATGAGCTGTTCGCTATTTGTTATGATGTCCCTGAAAAAGAATTCTGGAAAGCGCGGGTAACAGAATATTATTCGGCGCGGCAATATCTTCTTAGCGAATTGGAGCGGGTGGTAAAAACTGAAAATACCGTGTTTTTTTCGCAAAGCACCGATAGCCATCTCTGGAAAATGGCCGGTGCAGATAAGCTCGACCCCTACAGCGACACGCTTCCGTTGATACAACTTGGCAAAATGCTGGGGCAATACCCGTTCGATTTAGGGCGTAGGCCTTATGGCGAAATTTTCAGCCTGTTGGCACAAACCAAAGTACAAAATGAGGTAGAGCAGGACTACAGGAAACTCCAGCTAAGCTGATAGCTCACAATATCAATATTTCTGTAAATCATCCTGGCTTTAAGAAGTCATTAGTGTATGGATATAGTACGCATTCTACAAAACCTTGCCGAAAGCAACCAGTTAGAATATCATTACGGCAAAAAAGCTGCCCTCAATCTTTTAGACGGCAGCGCAGAAGCAGGCAAAATATACCTGCTGCATGAGTTTACCAACCGCAAAAGCGAATACAACAGCAGCGGTACCAAAATTATTGCAACTAACTACGAGGGCAAGTTTTTCCTTGTAAAGCAAAGCAGCCTTGATGAGCAATATTTCGCTGAAAGAAATGCACTGCTTCCCGGAAAGTATGCCCTTTCCATAGAGCCGTTACTCGATCTGTTTATAACGCTTGGCAACGGGCTGGCCTGTACAGGTGCAGTGGTTACCCAATGGGATAACATAGATGTTACCGATGCGCTCGATGCCAACATGGACGGGCTTTTGTGTTCGTACAAGGTTGCTATACCGGGCAGCTATGACTGATGTTGCACAAATACTACAAGCCGAGTTTGATGCTGTAAAGGCTGAAATTGCTGCTTTGTATGCACAAAGTGCTAACTCCGGAACAGGCAGTTGGGCACACTATTTAGAGGTTCAGGTTACTGAAGACAGTGTTACCCTTTTGGGCAACGGCTACCTTGAAGGCCGGAAGCCCGGTAAGCAACCGCCTACGATAGCAATAGAACAATGGCTGCGTGAGCGCGGCATTGCTGACCTGGTTGCAAAAGAGCATTCGGTTAGCGGGCTTGCTTATGTAATCGCCCGGAAGATAGGCCGCCTAGGTTGGAAACCTGATAAAAAAGGCACCGAACTGGCTGCTGAGGTATTAACCCCGCAACGGATACAACAAATCATTGATAAGGCAGGCGATACTCTAATCAGCCGGTTTACAAAAGATATAATTGATTTCTTAAAACAAATTGCAGCTAAATGATACAGTTCCTGCAACCATTAGATACGCAAAAGCTACGTATGGCTTTTAATAATGATATAATACGTTTTTACAGTAATAATGCTATCCCTGCGTTGTCATGCAGGATATATGATACATTCCAAAAGATAAATGTTACGCTTTACCCCAACCCGCAGGGGCAGTTCTATTTTAATTTTAAGCCCTATGTGTCGGCGCTTATCAATACCCGCAATTTTAACGACACCCTTCAGACAAATATAATGGGCTATGAGCCTGACAGCTTTATCTATAACTTCAGCCAGGGGACCTTTACACAGCGCAATATTACATTTGAAATTTATTATGAAAATAACACTACCGAGAGTGTCTCGTTTGTGCTGTCATGGCTGGCGGGGGTTCAGCAGCCCGGCAGCTTCCATAACTTCAGGATTAGCGACATGCTTATTCTTTCGCCGTTTGTAAAAGATTCTGCCAATAGATATTATCTCAAATACTGGAAAGGTTATCCTTTTGATATACCTTTTTACAGTAATGGTATTAACCTGAAGGTAAAAAACGAAACCAACCTGCTAAGCATGGATTTTAATACGCTGGGCTACGGTGAGCGGCTTGTGGTGTCAGACGGGCGCACCAACGTAACGCTGGAAGATATACTACCGTTATCTGACGGCCACAATAACCTGGTGTTTATGAAGGGGAATCAACCTTCTATTAATGATAAATACCTCATGCTTGAAAAATCGGATCATACCAAAGGCGTATATCTAAAATGGCTCAACGCGATGGGTGGGTATAACTACTGGCTGTTCGAAAACACCTACAGTATCGACAGGAGTACCAAACAACTGGGTGAAATAAATACCGATTTTAACAACATAGACAGCACTTTTGGCCGTACCGCCACGCTTGGCAAAGAAAGCCAGGATACTATAAAAGTGGTAGCAGAGTTGCTTAATGAAGATGAGCGCGCTATTGTTCAGGGTATTTTAGACAGTCCTAAGATATACCTCTTCACCGGCAGACCTTATGCGCAGAACGATTATAACGACTGGGTTGAGGTTACACTTAAAACAGGTAATGCAAGGATAAAAAATGCAAGGCAGCCGTTAACCAACTTCATTTTTGATTTAGAACTGCCGCAAAGATATACCCAAACACTGTAGGGCATTTCTGCCATAGCTTAAACGCTCTCTCGATATTTCTGTTCAACTACCACAATTTTGTCTTTACTGCTTTACATTAACGGCGAAAAAGCCGATACAGAACCCGGGCAGGTTATTGCCCAGACACGGCAGGTTAACGACCTAAACAGCCTGGAAGACCGCCAGGCAAGTTATACCAACAAGTTTAAGCTGCCCAAAACGGCAAATAACCTCCGTATCATGAACTTCCTTACTGAAACAGGGAATGATTCTGATATACCATACCGTAAAAATGATTGCAGCCTGTACAGCGAAAGCGGTGAGTGTTTTGTATATAACGGATGGGCACAGATTACCGATTCGGGAGATGATTTTGATGTTGTTATATACGACGGTATTATTGACCTGTATAAAGCCATAGAAAATAAAAACCTTTCAGACCTCGACCTTTCTGAACTGGAACATCTTAAAAGTGTTCAAGCAATAAAAGATTCATGGACACAAAACAAGCCTTACCGATACATAGCCGCAGATTATAACGGCAGTACCGGCCGGCCTAATAGCACAAATGTAAAACTTGATGCCGACTATCTTATTCCTTCGGTTAATGTAGCTTGGTTGTGGGATAAAATATTCAGTACTTATGGAATCACTTATGAAGGTTCTGTTTTTAATACTGAAGATTTTAAAAACCTCTGGATGACCTATCCAAAAGGGGTATCGCCGGAGGATAGTGAAGAAGATGTTTTTGAAAATGATCCCGATGAGATGGGATATGAAACCAACGGCACATATACAAGAACCTATTATATAGGCTATAACGCATGGCAAACCAACAATCTGCAATCGCTGATACAAAACAGGCATTTAAAGGTAACTGAGGCGGGATACTACAGGTTAGAAGTTGCAGGTAAAATAACGGCTCAAAATTTTTATAACCAATTAAAACGCTTCAGGCTTTTCTTGGGTAAAAACAGTGCGTTCCTGTCGTCTCAGGCGGTTTTGCCCTGGAGGATTATAGCCGATGGCTTGCAATCGGGCACACCGTTCGAACTTAAAAGTGTTTTTCGTCTCGATGCGGGCGACAGTATCTGCCTTATGATCAGCAAAAGCGCTAACGAGGGCAGCACATATGGTTTTGCCGTTAGCGCTGTCGAGGATTTCAGTTTAAAACTGGTAAAAATTAACCAGGATGAGTATGATTTTGCTATCCCGTTTGCAAGTTTTTCGATACGCGACTTTCTTAAGGAGGTCATACAGCGTTTTGCCCTGACATTATTTAAAGATAAATATTCGCAGAAATATACATTTTACACATTACAGGAACAGCTTAATGGCGGTAACGCAGTGGACTTGAGTAAAAAATTCTCAAAAAAGAAATCAGAAAAATATGTTTACGGCAGCTATGCAAAAACCAACTGGTACCGCTACAAATATAATGCTGCGGATGAGGATTTTAACGACGGTGCTATTGAAGTAAACAATGAACTCCTTGCAGAAAGTAAAAATGTTTTTACCAGTAAGATATACAGCCCTGAGCGTATACGCACACGCTATCTTTCTGCCATGCGCAATGTATATAAAATGTGGGAAAAGGAGCAGGAAGAAGTAACCGATGAAGAAACAGGGGAAACAGAGCTTGTAACCAAATATAAATCGCTTAGCGGCAGGTATTATTTTTTAAGAGCCATGCGCCTTAACAAGCAGGTAGCGCTGAAGTCAAGGTTATTACAAGATGAAATTACTTCAGCTTTTGTATATGCTGAAAGCTTCAGAAAACTGTCTTTTTCAGACATAATGCAAACGTATTACAAGCCCATTCATACCCTGCTGCAAAAAGCCCTTATGGTTACGGCAGAGCTTTATCTAACAGATGCCGACATAGCCAATTTCGATTTTAAGAAGCTGTATTATATAGAGCAGTTATCGGGCTACTTTATCATGAACAAGATAAACAACTACATAACCGGTAAACCTGTAACGTGCGAACTTGTAAAAGTACACCTTAGCCCGCAGGACGTGGCCGTACCGCCGCAAATAAAGATTGATAAAGTAATAGTAACAGGATATACTGCTGCTGTTTACTTCACTCTCAATATGGCTGGCGCATCACTGGTACTGTTGCAGCAATCGCCTGCCAGTCAGGATAACTGGCAGCAGGTAAACTCTGCGTCGCCTAACAGCCCTTCTATATACTTCAGTGCTAACGGCAGCGGCAATTATAAAATAAGGCTACAGGTATCAGAGGAGTTTACAGGAGAAACCTATACCTCACAAACGGTAACCATCACGATTCCATCAAACACTACCATTTATTTATGATGACATTACCCATTACACCCGATAGCCCGGTTATAAACTTCGGGCTCGGGCTTACCTCGGTAACCGTTCAGGCGGGCACTCCTGTAACGGTGTGGCAGCACACGCTTTACAATACCGGGGCTTTTAACTTTATACTTTCGGCCCCGGGTACTATACAGCAAATCAGCCCTTATGAATATACCGTTACGAGCAACGTACCGGGCACCTACAGCCTGTCGTTATCGGTAGTGCCTTCAGATAAAAGAAACAGCCTTATAAGCAATAGTTTAACCCTAACAGTACAATAGCATGGCAGATGAAAAAATAGTTTTGGCAAAACTTGACCTTGATACAAAAGGGCTTGTAAAAGCAACAAAAGAAACACTCGACATGCTGCACAAGCTGGAAAATCAGCTTAATGCGCTTAAAAAAGCAGGGTCATCAGCATCTTCCGAATATAAAAATCTTGAGAGCCAGTTCAGGGTATTTCTTAAAGTGCTCAACCAGCAGGAGCAGGCATTAAGCGCTATTAATGAAAATAGCAAGGAACTGAACAAGTCGCAAAAGAAACTAACGGAAACGGCATCTAAAAACGCTAAAGCCCACCAGGAACTATCAGACGAGCTCTCCGGAATGGCAAAGAACGCCAAAAAAGCGGCTGACAGGATTGAAGATGTCAGTACCAGTGCCGATGCAGCCACCAAAAAAATTAACGGTTTATCAGGCAGCCTTGATAACCTTTCAGACAACCTGAATGATACTAAAGATGATCTTAACGATTTTAAGGATGTACTGGATACTGTAAATGATGAATTAGGAAAATTAAATAAACTTACAGGGGAAGCCGATAAGGAAACAGCTAAGCACGGCAAAACATTTAATGATTACAAGAAGCAGCTTACTGATGCTTTTGATGATATAAACGTTTTTAATGGCGGCCTGGGCAACTTTATCACAAAAGCGCAGGAGGCGGGCGGGGTTGGCCCGCTGGTGAAAAGTTCATTTAACGGCATGGCTCAGGGCTTAATGGGAATGACCCGCAGTGCTATGGCGTTTATAGCAACGCCGATTGGCGCTGCCATAACCGCCCTTGTAGGCATAAGCGAGGGGATTAAAGCCCTTTGGGACTACAACAGCGGGCTCACCGAAATGAACAAGCAGCTAAAAGAACTCGGAGTAAGCAAGGAAGAAATATCAGGTGTACGATCGGAGATAGAAGCTACGGCAGAAACATACGGCAAAGATTTTAATGACATAGCCCAGAAAGCCAAAACCCTTTCTGATTCTTTCGGCATATCAATGAGCGAAGCCAATGGGGTAATTGCACAGGGGCTCGCAACGGGCAACGAGCAGTTTATAGATAGCATTGCACAACTTAGCCCGGCATTTACAGAGGCAGGTTATTCGGCTCAGGAACTCGTTAATGTGGTAAATACAGGATATGACCTGGGTGTTTATACAGAACAGCTACCCGAAGCCCTTGCAACCGCCGGCACCGCACTACAGGAGCAAAGTAACGAAATGCGCGGTGCGCTTACTGATGCATTTGGTGCTACGTTCTCTAATAATCTGCTCAGTAAAGTCAAAACAGGAGAAATATCGGTTAAGACAGCCCTGCAGAATATTGCTGATAAAAGCAAGACCAGCGGCTTGTCACAACAACAAAGCCTTAACCTTACCACACAGTTATTTGGTAAAATGGGTGCAGAGGCAGGCTCAGCAGGTAAGTTATTAGATTCTTTAGGGACAACATCTAAAAAAGCGCTGAGTAGTTCTGCACAGGCAAGTGACGATTTACGCAAAGCAAACGAAAAGCTTAACAAGGCACAGGCAGACCTGTTTGAAATTGACGGGCTGGGCACCGTATGGACAAAAATTAAAACCGCCGCGCTCGATGCACTGGGCTCATTACTCGAATACCTTGCCGATATTAAAAACAACCTGCAACCGGTAATCGATTTGATAGGTGTAATTTTTGTACAGGTATGGAACAACCTGAAAACTACAGTTAGTCTGTTCTTCAGCTTTTTCAGTTCCGGGTTTAAGATCATCAGCAATACAGTAGGCACTATTGTAAAGGTGGTGACCAAATTACTTAAAGGCGACTTTATGGGAGCTTTTGATGCTGTTAGAGATGGTGTTACCAATATGGTAAATACCATTAAAGATACCTTCAACAGCATGAAGAACACTGTAATAGAATTTCTTGAAAGCATACTCGAAACGGCCTCGCCCGTTCTCAGGGCGCTTGGTGTGGATGTTGACCGTGTGAAGGGAAAGCTGGAAAGCTGGAAATCTAAGAAAGTCGTGATTGAAACGGAGATGAAAACCACCCAGACCGGGACTCCTCCTAAACCAAAAGGCGGCAAGGGTGAAGGTGAGGGCGATGCTGCAACAGGTACCGGCGGCGGCACAACAGGTGATGGCAATGTTGTTGTTACCAATAATGAAGCGGCAATAGCATCAGGGAAAAAGCGTGCCGCTTTTGATAAAGCGCAGGCTGCCGAACGACAGAAGCTGCTGGATGAGAGCATCCAAAAGCAGAATGAGTACACGGCATCTTACATAGCCGCATCGGGAGAGAAATCTAAAATGCTTGAGGCGGAAATAAGCAAAATAGAACAGGTAAAAAATACGGCTATTGCTGCTGCACAGGCAGAGTTTAAAGCCTCGGGTAAAAAAGCAGCCGACCTTCAAAAACTGGATAGCGCTGTTGCTGAGGCAAAGAAAAACTTCATGGCTTCGCAGGCGGCCTTTGTTTCAGATCATGCGTTGCAGGAGCTTAATGATTATATTAATGCCAACACGGTAAAGCATGAAAACGATATATTCTTCTCTAAAGAAAAATTTAATGCAGAGGTAGCCAGCCTTGATGCCATAGCGCAAAAGCGCAGGGATTATGAAGCCGTGCGGCTGCAGGAAGGCGTTATCAGCCAACAACAGTATAATGAAGCTATTACTGCCATAGATAATGAGAACCGCGTTGCCAAAGAAGGGCTGCAAACAGAACAGAAAGAAGCAGAAGATAAAAAGAAAGCCATTGACGAAGAGAACAGGCGCCTTGCCAATACAGAGAATACAGATTATAACCTAAAAGCCCAATTGGATGAGCTGGCTATAAGAAAGCAGCAGGAGGTTGATTCAGCAAAGGCAACAGGAGCCGACCTAAACCTCATTGATGAAAAGTACGCAAAAGAGGAAAAAGACATCCGCAAAGAGGTAATGGATAATAAGCTGCAACTGGCATCTACCACGCTTAGCAGTCTTTCATCTATAATGGGTAAAGAAAGTGCGGCAGGCAGGGCAATGGCCATTGCCCAAGCCACCATAGATACCTACAAAAGTGCGGTTGCAGCTTATAGCTCTATGTCGGTTATACCTGTAGTTGGGCCGGGGCTGGGTATCGCTGCAGCAGCTGCAGCAGTAGCATCGGGCTTACAAACCGTGAGAAAAATTGCCAGTACAAAAAAACCCGAAACACCAAAAGCCGAAAAAGGCGCCCTTTTTAATATAGGGGGCAAACGCCACAGCGAAGGGGGCACGTTGTTTACCGGGGCTGACGGTACGCAGTTTGAAGCTGAAAAGGGCGAACTTATCGGGGTAATGAATAGAAACGCTGCTCAGCATTTCATGGCTTTTAATAATGCATTCCCTGCGGGTGGTGGTGCAGCGCCCAACTACTTTGCAAATGGCGGTATAGTATCGCGCTCTATTGCGCAGCCTGGTTTGGATACCGATGAACTTGCCTCTAAAATAGCCGATGCCAACAGCAGGATGCCCGCGCCTGTAGTAGCAGTAAAAGACATAGTAACTGAAAGTAACAGCTATGTAAGGATAAGACAGGATGCCGATTTTTAAACTACACCACATAAAATAGATGCTGAAAGAAATTTTATCGGGATGGAAAAATTATCTTGATAAAACCGAGGTAACAGAGGCCGTTGCAAAAGAGCGTGCCGCTATATGTGCCGCCTGCCCAAGCCTGCGGAACGGCAGGTTACTCGCCTTTATTAAAGATGACCTTACAGAGGTAGAGGGGGCTTATTGCAGCAAATGCGGCTGCCCCCTTAGCGCCAAAGTGCGCAGCAATGATATTTGCCCTGAAAACAAATGGTAATGAACCGTTATCAAACTATACTAAACCTTGGAGAAACTTTTATGAAGCTGATGGGCAAAGGCCTTATGCCGGTGCATATACTGGACTGGAAGGTGTACTATGAGGCTTACCTTAAAGAAATGGAATACCAGCAAAAACACTTTAAAAAACCCCGCAAAACTCACGCGGCAGGCTGTGCCGCCGAGCAATATGGCATAACAGAGCGCACCATGTTTAATGTTATAGCATTTATGGAAGGCAATTAACTAAAAATCGTCAGGGGTATTTATTATTTTATCTGCCCTTTTTAATATAAGTTCTATTTCTTCGGGTTTAATTTTATCAAGCTGCTTGTACATAAACGCCATTCGCGGGTTGTGTTCAAGCAGCTTTTTTTTGTCGTGTAAAAAATTCCAGTACAGGCTGTTAAAAGGGCAACTGTTGTCTTCCGTGCGGGTTTTATGGTTGTAGCTGCAATTGCTGCAGTAATTACTCATATTATTAATATAATTAGCACTGGATATGTAGGGTTTTGTGGCAACTCTACCGCCATCGGCAAACTGGCTCATGCCGCGTGTGTTGGGTAACTGCACCCATTCTACAGCATCAACATATACCCCAAGGTACCACTCGTCAACTTCATCAGGGTCAGCCTGTATAAGCAATGCAAAATTGCCTAAAACCATAAGCCGCTGTATGTGGTGGGCATAGGCAGTATCAAGCGAATTATTAACGCTGTGCTTAAGGCAGTTCATTTTTGTTTTCCCGGTCCAGTAAAAGTCCGGAAGCTTGTTTTTATTATTAAAGAAATTCTCTCTTTTATAACCGGGCATGTGCATCCAGTATATGCCGCGCATATACTCGCGCCACCCTATTATCTGACGTATAAAGCCTTCTGCTTCAGAAATATTTATGGCATCTTTATGCTTGTGGTAGTAATTGTGTACGGTAGTTACCACATCGCGCGGCGAGATGATCTTTGCATTTATTGCGAATGATAACTGAGAATGGAAAAGTGTTGTTTCTTCAGTATGCATGGCATCCTGGTAGCCACCAAAATGCAACAGCAGCTTCTGGCAGAAAAATTTAAGCAGTTCCAGCGCCTCTTTGCGTGTAAGCGGCTGGTTTATAGAACCGCTTCCTGCTCGTCCCATTGTCTTTACACCCTGTTTTTCCAGCAGGGAGATAATATCTTTTACATCATGATTAAAATCGGGTTTTTCAGGTACTGTATCCTCTGCATTCCATTTGTTTCGGTTCTTCTCATCATAATTCCATTTACCTCCTTCAGGGTTTGTACCCTCCATCAGTATATCGTGCTTTTTACGCATGTAGCGATAAAAATTTTCCATCAGCAACTGTTTTTTACCTTTAAAAAACTCCTCAAGCTCGGTGCGTGATGTATAAAAATGCTCGGTGTCAAACGCTTCAGTTTCAATATCGATATCCCCGCAGAAATGTTTCAGTTGCTCGTCAAGCCTGTATTCATCGGGTAGCTGGTATTCAAATTTTTCTATACTATGTTTATCAATCAGAAAGCGTACATTTTCTGTTAACTTTTGTTTATTTTCCTTCGCGTCAAGTTTATAATAAATCACCTTGTGTCCGTCACCTTCAAGCTGCCCGGCAAAGCTTCTCATAGCAGCAAAGAACGCAGCAGCTTTCTGTATATGATGATAAGTATAATCTGTTTCCTGCCGCATTTCGAACATGCAGTAAGCTACAGAATCATCTGTATTCCTTAGCCATGAGTGCTTACTGTTAAGCTGGTCGCCAAGTATAAGGCGCAAGGTTTTCATGTTGTGGTAAATGTTATTGTTGCTTATCAAATATACCTCTAAGCATCTTAAAAATCAGGCTTATTATTATTTTTTTAAGAAGAAATAACTGATTAAACAATTCTGTAAATCTCCCTAAATAAGTTTTTTAAGGCATTTTTTTACGTTATATTCGCAATGTATTTTTATTTAGAATACTTTTAAATAAAACAAAAACTCTCTCAAAAATGCCTGTTTCTATAGTTTGGTTTAAAACCGATTTACGGCTTCATGATAACGAGGCGCTGGTACGGGCTATACAGCAAAGCGACAGCGTTGTTCCTGTTTTCTGTATAGACGAAGGCCAGTTCGGCACGACTAAATTCGGCTTTAAGAAAACAGGCAGCTTCCGCGCACAATTCCTTTTAGAATCGCTTGCCGACCTTGATGCGCAATTGCGGCAGTATCAGAGCGGATTGGTAGTGGTAAAAGGAGTTCCCGAAGAAGAACTGCCACGCCTTGCCCGCCTGTATAATGCCAAGAAAGTATATGCCAAAAAAGAGGTTACCACAGATGAAAAGAAGCAGGAAGAAAGAGTAGCGGCAGCATTATGGAAACAGGGCTGTGTTGTGGAAACATTCAGCACCAGCACCCTTTACCATGCAGAAGACCTGCCGTTTCCGCTTAAGGGCATCCCTGATGTATTTACAACATTCCGCAAAAAGATAGAAAAAGAAGCGGGCATACGCCCTGTCTTTAAAAAGCCGGAGCAAATACCAAGCCCTGTTATAGCGCCTTTAGAGCTACCTTCATTACAGGATCTTGGCCTTGAGCCGGCAGTTGCCGACCTGCGTGGCGTATTGCTATTTAAAGGAGGTGAAACAGAGGGACTCAAGAGGCTCAATTACTATATTTTTGAAAAGCAGGGCATTGCCACATATAAAGATACCCGCAACGGTATGGTTGGAGCGGACTATTCGTCTAAATTTTCGCCGTGGCTGGCTATGGGCTGCCTTTCGCCGCGAGAGGTGTACCATGAGGTTAAGAAATATGAAGAAAAATTTGGCGCCAACAAAAGCACCTACTGGATGATATTTGAGCTTTTGTGGCGCGATTACTTCCGGTTTATGATGAAGAAGCACCGCCAACGCCTCTTCCTGAAAGGCGGCATTAAAAACAAACCTGTTGGGGGCGGCTGCAATCCGGGTGTCATCCAAAAATGGATAGATGGCGAAACGGGGCAGGACTTTATAGATGCCAATATGCGCGAATTAAAGCTTACCGGGTATATGAGCAACAGGGGCAGGCAGAATGTGGCAAGCTATTTTTGCCACGATCTGGGGCAGGACTGGCGTTATGGTGCTGCCTATTTTGAAGAAATGCTTATTGATTATGACCCATCCAGCAACTGGGGTAACTGGGCTTATATAGCCGGTGTGGGTAACGACCCGCGCGAAGAGCGCCAGTTTAACCCGCAAAAGCAGGCATCTGATTATGATGCCGACATGAGTTACAGGAACCTTTGGCTTAACAACAAATAGTACTATGGCAAATACTGAAAGAGATTTTACGATAGCGGAAATTGACCGTATAATAGAAATGGCATGGGAAGACCGTACCCCGTTTGATGCTATTGAATACCAGTTTGGGCTTACGGAGGATAAAGTAAAAGCCCTGATGAAGCGTGAACTAAAGCCATCGAGCTACAGGCTGTGGCGCACCCGGGTAGAAAATTGCAAAACCAAGCATGCCAAAAAACGTAGCGAAGAAATAGGCCGTTTTAAATGCAGCCGTCAGCGCAGCATAACAGGTAATAAAATAAGTAAAAGGTAACTTCTTGTAATTATTTTAGCTTTTGTTGAAGGTTTACCACCATTTGCTTTAACTAAATTTGTAGTATAAACCTTTAAAAATTATGGCTACATTTTTATTTGCAGGCGCTTCATCTGCAATAGCTGTGCAAACCGCACAACTATTAAAAGAACAGGGACACAACGTAATTGGCATCTCCACCAAAGAAGATAACGGAAAGTATGACGACTGGCACAAAGTAGATAACTATTCCTTTGGGAGTTTCCCTGCTATTGATGCGGTTATAGACGGTGTTGCTTATTTTCCCGGAACTATCAACCTGAAGCCGTTTAACCGAATCAGCAAACAGGATTTTGAAACTGATTATGCCGTTAGCGCACTGGGTGCTGCCGCATTTGTGCAAACTTACTTACCCAATCTCAAAAAAAGTGAAGCCGCATCTGTGGTGTTTATAAGTACGGTTGCAGTACAGACAGGTATGCCGTTCCATGCTTCTGTAAGCATGGCAAAAGGCGCGCTGGAGGGGCTTACACGCTCGCTTGCGGCTGAGTTTGCACCAAAAATTCGTGTTAACTGTATAGCACCTTCTTTAACTGATACTCCTCTTGCCGAGAAGTTATTAGGCTCTGCCGAAAAAACGGAAGCTGCAAAAAACAGGAATCCGCTAAAAATTGTAGGTAACCCTTTAGATATAGCAAATGCCGCTGCCTTCCTGCTAAGTGATACTTCGCGATGGGTTACCGGGCAGGTACTTGCTGTAGATGGGGGTATGAACAAATTAAGGCTGCTTTAGTAAACCTTTGGCAGCCTTTATTGTTGTAGTTACAGTAGGGGGTTGTGTTATTCAGAAACGGCTTCCGCTGTTTCGGCTTCAGTACTTGTTTCTTCTTCCGTAAGTTCTTCCGCTTCGGCAATTATCTCAAGGTCGGCCTCGCTTATAAAACGTATGTTTTTGTAGCTTACCTCTAAAAGCTTACCGGTTTGTGTATCTTCTACCAGGCCGAAAAACTGCTCTTTGCCTTTGCCGTTAGTTGTTGTGCCCCAAGCATGGAACAAGCCTATTTTCTTTTTGGTTTTAGAAGTTGTTTTCTTCGTTTTCTTTGATTTGCTTTTTTCTGTAACGGTGTACTCTACAAGCCTTAAGTCTTCTTTAATCATGATGCGTAAATTAATCTATTAACAATAAGTTAACGCAAAATTAACATAGGAAAATCTAATTTTCTGAGTTTCAATGTTAAGTTTTTATGTGTAGGCGAAAACTTAACATTGGAGGGGTTATTTGGCTGATAAACAGCAATAAGCGAAATGAATACGAGCGGTTTAAAACTGGTATATTTTATCAGGTGTAACGCAAATTGACAGCGGAATATCAGTAGGATTATTTGGTATGGTTTTTTGTTCTGCGTCAAAAAAGCTTAACCCCACTTTCAATACATCTTTACGGCATTGCGATAAAAACCGGTCATAAAATCCTTTGCCATAGCCGGCACGGTTGCCATAAATATCAAAGGCAAGCATGGGTATAAAAACCACATCAAGCATTTGCGGCGGCACTTCCAGCCCGTTTGCGGGCTCAGGTATGCCATATTTGTTTTTTACCAGCCGGGTATTATCGGTAAGCAGGTAGTGCTTCATGGAGTAGTCGCTAAAGTTGGATTTTGATACTACAATTTCCTTATCCTTTCCTGAAAGTATGTGTAATATCAAATCGGTATGCACCTCTTTCTGTTCCTCAATTGTCAGGAAAACATGGTAATAGGTTTTGTCCCATATGGGCAGCTTCAGCAGGTTGTTGGCAATGGCAAGGCTTTTTTCTTCTACGGCTTCCAGGTTAAGTTCCTGCCTCATGCTGCGGTATTTTTGCCTTAACTCTTTTTTGTCCATACAATAATCAGCTAATAATTTAGAACCAGAAGCCCACACTAAACCAGGTATGGTGCTTGTTGGTTTCGGGTGACCAGCTGTGCTTAATTTCGATTGGGCCAATAATGGTTTCCATGCCATAACCCACTGCATACCCGCTGTATTGCGGGATAGAGAGTATCTCGCCTTCTTCAAAAAGGTTTTCGCCTATATTGGCAAAATTGGCACTTACGTTGAGGTGGTTTTTACGTACAAACTCCCAGTCCAGTGTGCCCATAGCTTTCAGGTAGCTGTTGCCTGATATGCTCAGGAAATCATAACCGTAAAAATGGCGGAAGTTATTTATCATATAATAGCCGTAACCACCCAGCACAAAATCAAAAAAGTTAACGGTTTCCTCTCCCACGGTAAGCCCCGTTTCTGCCTGAAATTCAAAAGTAATGTTACGGCGCAGCCTCTTTGCCGTGCCCATTTCGGCTTTTACCATACTAAAAGGGGTAAACATGCCTGTATAATTACTGGATGAAAGGTACCACTTTGCCTCCCCTGCAAAAAACCAACCTTCGTCAGGAAAGTAGCGGTTGTCATACGAATCAAACTTCAGGTAGGTATAAGCAGAAAAATAATCGCTGTTATCAAACACATTAAACTCATTATCGGTTATTGTTTCTGATTTTATTTTAAGGTGCTTTAGCTCAAGGCCGCCACCCAGCATAAATTTCTGGGCAAATATGGTTTGAATGTAAGCCTGTTGCGTGTGGTCGGTAAAATCTACATTAACAGAGCTGATGCCAAGCTGTCCTGCAAGTTCTCCGGCAGTCAGGTCGGCATCCAGGTTACGGTTAAAATTATTGAGTGCAGAGCGTAGCCCGTAACTTATATGGAAACCGTTGTCAATATAATAATTGAACATGTACCGGAAGTTATCGCCCAATATCACATCAAGCGAGGCAACATCGTTACGCTTCAGCAGTTTTTTTTGCGTAAGGTTTACTAAAACACCGCTTTTATATAAACCGTCATAATGCAGCCCGAACTTAAGGTAGCGGTTTACAGGATTCTCTGTAAGCTTCAGGCTTAGGATGTCACCATTAGCGCCTTCATCAAAGCAGTACGAGATGCTGTTAAAGTTTTGAGTGGCATTAAGGTTGCTGATTCCCTGGGTAAATTTTTCGTACGATATTTTTGTACCGGGCTTAAAGTTTAGCTTACCAATAACATAGCTCTTGGTATAGTTGTTAAGCCCTGTTATATTAAATTTCTCTACCAGTACAGAGTCTGTAGCCTGTATGGGCTTACGCTCTACAGGGCTGCCTGTGCCAAGCGCCTTAAGGCTTTCCAGTATCATCCGTGCCGATTCTTCGCCCTCATCAATTATCTGCTGGCCCTCATCAAAAGATATTACTGTATAGCTCGAAATATCCGGCTTTATGTAAATGTCGGTAGCTTTGCGCTTTTCCTCCATTTTTTTAATCATCTGGTAGTTGTTAATCTGTACCAGTACGCCGGTTGCACCTTTTATCTGGGTACGGTCTTTAAGCCCGTCCTGCACATCTACCCCAATAATAATATCTGCGCCCATTTTGCGTACTTCCTCTATAGGGTAGTTATTAGTAACTCCGCCGTCTATAAGCAGCCTGCCGTCAATCTCTACCGGATAGTATAAAGAGGGGAAGGCACCGCTTGCCAGTATGGCATCGGGCAGCACACCGTTGCGCAGCACCACCTCTTCGCCTGTTTCAATGTCGGTAGCAATACAAACAAACGGGATAGGCAGGCAGTCAAAATCGCGTATGTGCCTCACATGGTCGGTAAGGCGGTTAACAGTTGTATAGTTATATAGCCCTTTTGATATTGCCGTAGGGAAACCAAGCTTAAAATCTTTAAAGGGTAATGCAAGCGCATAGAGCTCATCATTACGCTTTTCAAAAAAGTTCTTGCTGCCGCGTGGGGTATAATCCTGTATAAGGGCATCGGCATCAAGCGAATTAAAAATAGAGTCGAGTTCAGTCGCCGAATAGCCTGCTGCATACAGGCCGCCCACAATGGCACCCATGCTGGTGCCGCCAATGTAATCTACTTTAATACCCGCTTCTTCCAGAACCTTAAGCACACCAATGTGTGCAAGCCCTTTTGCACCGCCACCACTTAACACCACTCCTATTTTTGGCCTGTCGGCATCCTGTTCCTGTGCGGAAACACTGTAAAAGAACAGTAAGCAAACTAACAGGAGGGTGGGGGTTTTCATCAGTTGGGCTGCGTTTTATAATATTCTGTTATTTTTTTAGCTTTCGCGGGGCCAATCACTTTTGCAATATCTTCTTCGGCTGCTTCCTTTAAACGCTTAACCGACTTAAATTGTTTCAGCAGCGTTACCATTGTTTTTTCGCCTATGCCGGGTATGCTCTCTACCGATGTTTGCAAAGCACCTTTGCTGCGTTTGTTGCGGTGGTGCGTTATGCCAAATCGGTGCGCCTCATTACGCAGATGTTGTATCACCTTTAGCGTTTCCGACTTTTTGTCGAGGTACAGCGGCACAGGGTCTTCGGGGTAAAAGAGTTCTTCCAGCCTTTTTGCGATGCCTAATATAGTGATTTTACCACGTAAACCCAATGTTTCTAAGCTCTTTAATGCCGAACTTAACTGCCCCTTGCCACCATCAATAATAATCAGTTGCGGCAAGGGTTCATTTTCATCAAGCAGCCTGCGGTAGCGGCGGAAAACCACCTCTTCCATACTGGCAAAGTCATTAGGCCCCTCAACAGTTTTAATATTAAAATGGCGGTAGTCTTTCTTGCTTGGCTTGCCGTCTTTAAACACCACACAGGCACTAACCGGGTTGGTACCCTGTATGTTACTGTTATCAAAACATTCTATGTGGCGCGGCTCTTCGGGCAGGCGAAGGTCCTGCTTCATCTGTGCCATAATGCGTTTGGTGTGGCGGTCGGGGTCGGTAATCTTTATCTGCTTTAGCTGGTCCATACGGTAAAAACGGGCATTACGCTCGCTCAGGTCCAATATCTGTTTTTTGTCGCCCAGTTTGGGTACGGTTACCTTTACATTTTCGCCCAGGTCAATTTCATAGGGCACAAGTATTTCCCTGCTGCGCAGGTTAAAACGCTCGCGAAGTTCTACCACGGCAATTTCCAAAAGCTCTTCATCGGGTTCATCCAGCTTCTTTTTTATCTCCATAGTGTGCGAGCGCACAATAGCCCCGTGGCTTACCTGTATAAAGTTGACATAAGCCATGCTTTCATCGCTTATAATGCTAAATACATCAAGGTTGCTTATGCGCGGATTAAACACAGTGCTGCGTGCCTGGTAGCTTTCCAGCACGTCTATCTTTTCTTTTATTTTCTGGGCTTCTTCAAAACGCATATCGGCAGCCAGATCCTGCATCAGCTTTTTAAAATCGCGCAGGCTGTCTTTAAAGTTGCCTTTTAATATTTCGCGGATGGCATCTACATGGCGCTGGTATTCGGCAAGCGGCTCATTGCCTTCGCAGGGGCCTTTGCAGTTGCCGATGTGGTACTCAAGGCAAACTTTATATTTACCCGATTTTACATTGGCTTCATTGAGGTCGTAATTGCAGGTGCGCAGCGGGTACAGCTCTTTTATAAGGTTCATGAGTGTATGAACCGTTTTAAAAGAGGTGTAAGGCCCGAAATACTCAGAGCCATCCTTTATGACATTCCGGGTATGAAACACGCGTGAGAAAGGCTCTTTTTTTATGCACATCCACGGGTAGCTCTTATCATCTTTGAGCAATACATTATAGCGTGGCTGCAGTTTCTTGATGAGGTTGTTCTCAAGCAGCAGTGCCTCGCTCTCGGTAGGTACAACAATGTGCTTTACACGGGCAATTTTGCGCACCATAACGCGGATGCGCCCGCTCTCGTTAACCTTATTAAAATAGGACATCACCCTTTTTTTAAGGTTCTTTGCCTTGCCTACATACAGTAGCTTGTCATCTTTATCAAAATACTGGTACACACCCGGGCTGTCGGGCAGTGTTTGTATCTGAAGTTCTAAAGGCGTTTGCATACTACAAAGTTAGTGACAAAGTTTTATTGGCTAATAGGTAAATTTAAATTTTAAGAAGCAGGAGGATGCTGGATGTCGGATGTCTGGTGTCTGATGTTGTTGTTTCCATTCCGACCGCAGTGGAGGAATCTGAATAAGCTGTAGAGATTTCTCACTTCGCTTTGCTGCGTTCGAAATGGAAAGTGTCATTAGTTCCATTCCGAACGGAGCGGAGGAATCTAAATAAGCTGTAGAGATTTCTCAACTTCGCTTTGCTCCGTTCGAAATGGAAAAGAAGCATAACTGTAAAGCCTATTTTATATCTTTACACCACCAGTAAAACAACCCTATGGCTCACAGGAATATAACCATTCTCGGCGAAACAGTAATGCCCGGCGAAAGCAAAACAATTAACATGGAAATTGCAAGACTGCATACCATGAGCCGCCTTAAGGTGCCTATTATTATAGAAAGGGCTAAGCTTGACGGCCCTGTAGTGCTTTTTACGGCTGCCCTGCACGGCGACGAGATTAACGGTACAGAGATAGTGCGCCAGATTATTGTCAGGAAAATCAATAAGCCCAAACGGGGTACTATTATCTGCATCCCTGTTATTAATATTTTCGGTTTTGTAAACAAAAGCCGGGAGTTTCCTGACGGCCGCGACCTTAACAGGGTTTTCCCCGGTAGCCAGCGCGGTTCGCTTGCTTCGCGCTTTGCATGGCACCTTTTGAAAGAGGTGCTGCCTAATGTGGATTATTGCATCGATTTCCACGCAGGGGGAGCCAGCCGCTTTAATGCCCCGCAAATTCGCATTGTGCCCAACAACCCAGATCTTAAGCATCTTGCCGATATATTTAATGCGCCGTTTACGCTATACAGTAAGAACATTACAGGCTCGTTCCGTAATGCGTGCGGCAAGCTTGGGGTAAAGATATTACTGTTTGAAGGCGGCAAATCGCTTGATTTAAACCAGGAGGTAACCCAGGAAGCAGTTCGTGGTGCCAAGCGGGTATTGTACCACCTGGATATGCTGAATCCCAAAAAGAATGTAAAACACCCGGAGCGCAATACGGTTTATATAGAACGCTCGGCGTGGGTGCGCGCTAATTTTTCGGGATTACTTCAAAACCCAACGCCTGCCGGTAAGCTGGTTCAAAAAGGAGAAATTATTGCCTGCATTACAGATCCGTTCGGTAAGTTTGAGCATACGGTTAAAGCGCCATACAGCGGCTATATCATTAACAGTAATGATGCCCCGATAGTATATCAGGGCGACGCTATTTTTCATATTTCGCAGAAGCTTGTTTAGGCTATACCAACTTTCGGAGGGACATAATCACGCCCATGTGCACGCCTTCATGAAAGTTGTTGAACTCCAGCCCTTCTTTTGCGCTGCGCAAGGTATAGCCAAACTCGGTGGTATATTCTTTATACCCGGTAAAAATGCCGTTGTTAAAGTCCTGTTCGGTTTTATCTACAGTCGTAAACAATAACTCTTTTAATTCATTTATTTCTGCCTGGGTAGCGTCGCGTTCCGGCTTTGTACCGCGCATGTAGCTCTTAGCCATTTCTTCGCTAATCATCATCGGCAGCCCCGAAAGCGAATATACAACACGCTGCTGTGTTACCACTATGTGCGCTATGTTCCAGTATATGTTATTGTTAAACCCTTCGGGGACTTTGTTAAGCTGCTCCGGGGTATAATTATCAAGGAACCTTAAATACAGTTCCCTGCTTTTGCGCAACACGCTGAATGTAGTTTGCATAAAATAGATTTTATAAAGATAAAAGTAAGTAATTCCTGTAAAGTTTGCAGCAATTATAATTAGTAAAGTTTTAGTGTTATAAATACCTTTGCACTTTACAAACAGAAGCCTTAGTAATGAAAACCATATTTTACCTGAAAACCTGCGATACCTGCAAGCGCATATTAAAATCGTTGCCAAATACAGACGGATTTGAATTACAGGATATAAAGGCAAACCCAATAACTGCCGCACAGCTTGAAGAAATGAAAAAGCTGGCAGGCAGCTATGAGGCGCTTTTCAGCCGCAGGGCTACGCTGTACAAAGAGCGCGGTCTGAAAGACCAGCAACTTATAGAGGAAGATTATAAAAACCTGATACTGGAGCACTACACCTTTTTAAACCGCCCGGTTATTGCAGATGGGGATACCATTTTTATTGGCAACAGCAAAGCTGTAACTGAAGCTGCCATAGCACACCTGGGTAATGAGTAAGCGTAACTTTGCCCTTGCTGCTGCCACACTGGTATCAGTTATATATGGTGTAACGTTTACCATTGCCAAAGATGTAATGCCTGCCTACATTAAGCCTTTTGGGTTTATAGTGTTGCGGGTAGGTGTTTCGGCAGTTCTGTTTTGGGTGGCCGCACTTTTGATTACCCGCCAAAAAATTGCCTTAACTGATTTTCCGCGAATTGCCGCTGCCGCACTGTTTGGTGTTGCACTTAACATGCTCACTTTTTTTGAAGGACTAAGCCTTACATCGCCTATAATGGCTTCGGTACTCATGGTAACCACGCCTATAATTGTTTTGGTGCTATCAGCTATAATAATGCGCCAGCGTATTGTGAAGCGCAGGGCGGCAGGTATACTGCTGGGGCTTGTGGGTACGGTTATGCTAATATTATATGGTAAGAGTGTCGGCAATGCGCAAAATGCATTGTGGGGTAACTTCCTGGTGTTTGTAAATGCGGTAAGCTATGGCCTGTACCTAATCCTGGTAAAAAAGCTGATGGACAAATACAATGCTTTTGCTTTTGTAAAATGGATATACCTCTTCGGATTTATCATGGTACTGCCTTTTGGGTGGGCACAGGCAGAGGCGGCAGATTTTAGCGCAATGCCTTTAGATATTATTCTTAAAACAGCATTTGTGGTGGTAATCTCTACCTTTCTTACCTATCTGCTCAACCTGCTGAGCATGAAAGAACTTAAGCCCACAACCGTTGCGGTTTTTATTTATTTGCAGCCACTGTTTGCCACCCTGTTTTCTATCGGGCTTGGTAAAGACAGCCTTGATGTGGTTAAGATACTCTCGGCGTTACTGATATTCGGCGGGGTTTACCTTGTCAGCATTAAACCTAAGGATAAGAACGTAGCATAACCGATTATATAATTTGAAAATGTGCTGATTTGAAGATTTGAAAATATCAGTTTTGGCTTCCATTCCGACCGAAGTGGAGGAATCTGTATAATTTTCAAATAGGCTCATTTTCAAATTTTCAAATCCTTCGGGCTGCACTACACATAAAATCCCCCACAAATTTTTGTAACTTTGTGCCTTTAAATTTTTTGCATGATACAATCCATGACGGGGTTTGGCAAAGCTTCTATGCAACTGCCCAACAAAAAAGTTACTGTAGAAATTAAGTCGCTAAACAGCAAAGGACTCGACCTGAATGTGCGTATGCCCTCTGCCTTCAGGGAGATGGAGCTTAGCCTGCGCAACCGCGTGGCACAAAAGCTGGAGCGCGGTAAAATAGACCTTTCCATTTTTGTTGAGGTAACCGGCGAAGAAACATCGAGCAAGGTTAATGTGCCGATAGTAAAAGCCTATATAAACCAGCTTAGGGAAGTAGTGGCTGGCGACCAGACAGAATTATTGAAGATGGCAGTGCGTATGCCGGATGCCCTTAAAACTGAGCGAGAGGAAATTGATGAAAAGGACTGGGCGCAGATTGAAGAGGTTATAGAGCAGGCGCTTGTAAACATTAACAGTTTCAGGGTAACGGAAGGCATTGCGCTGGAAAAGGAATTTTTAGTGCGTATATCTAATATTATGTCGCTTATGAAGCAGACAGTAGCTTATGACAGCGAGCGTATAGAAAACGTAAAGAACAGGCTGCAAAATGCCATAAACGAGCTTCAGGTAAATGTAGATGAGAACCGCTTTGAGCAGGAGCTTATTTACTACCTCGAAAAGATGGATATTACCGAAGAAAAAGTACGCCTCGAAAACCACCTTAATTATTTTATGGAAACCTTGGCGGGGAATGAAGCTAACGGGCGCAAGCTGGGCTTTATAACCCAGGAAATGGGCCGTGAAATAAACACTATGGGCAGCAAGGCCAACCATGCACAAATGCAAAAGCTCGTGGTACAGATGAAGGATGAACTGGAAAAAATAAAGGAACAGGTACTTAATATTTTATAGCTGTTAGCTTTTAGGTATCAGCTGACAGCTTTCAGTAAAAAAGGTCAGGCTGCAATATTGAATTATTATGAAACGCTGGAAGCCAAAAGCTAAAAGCATGGAAATAAAATAATCACTAAAAGCTAAACACTGAAAGCTGAAAGCTGACAGCAAACAAATAACATAACTACTAATAGCTGAAGGCAGAGCGCTGAAAGCTGACAACACACAATGAAAGGTAAATTAATTGTATTCTCGGCGCCGTCGGGTTCGGGTAAAACCACTATAGTGCGGCACCTGCTGGCACAGCCCGAGCTTAACCTTGAGTTCAGCATCTCGGCAGCTACAAGAAGCCCGCGCGGAGAGGAGCAGGACGGCAAAGACTACTACTTTATGAGCATAGATGAGTTTAAAAAGCATATAAAGGCAGAAGACTTTGTAGAATGGGAAGAGGTGTACCGCGATAACTTTTACGGAACCCTTAAAAGCGAGGTAGAGCGTATATGGGCTATGGGCAAGAACGTAATTTTTGATATTGATGTGGCGGGTGGTCTGCGCATCAAACGCAAGTTTCCTGAAGAAACACTTGCTGTGTTTGTAAAGCCGCCCAGTATTGATGAGCTTAAGATAAGGCTGAAGAACCGCAGTACAGAAAGTGATGATAAAATTAATATGCGTATCGCGAAAGCATCGGTAGAGCTGGCAACAGCCCCGCAGTTTGATACCATCATTAAAAATTATGACCTTGATACCGCCAAGGCAGAAGCCTATGAGCTGGTAAAGAACTTTATTTCATAAACAAATTTTACAATAAATACTAAAGCCGCCTGTTAGCCTTATTTTATTGTAAGGAAGCAGGCGGCTTCTACATTTTTCTCTTTTAGCGGTGTAAAAGAAAATATCGTAAAAATTGCCTAAAACAACAGGTAAAAATTAAATTTTTACGATATTTGTTACATGAATTCGCAATGGCAGGGTTTATTAAGCTACTTAAAATTCCTCATCAAGAGAAATCCGGAATGAGGGACGGCACTACTATTGCCGCACATTATGTTTAATTAATAAATTTCTATTATGCCTATATATCACAAGCTTGGAGATTTTCCCCAAAAAAGGCACGTACAGTTTCGCAAACCCGATGGCGGGCTTTATTATGAGCAGCTTTTCGGTACAGAGGGCTTTCACGGCCACTCATCTTTGCTGTACCAGGTGCACAGGCCCACACAGGTAAAAGAGATACTTAAATCTTATTCGGTAGAGCCTGAAATTGCTATAGATAAGAACATTAAATCATTACTGCTTAAAGGTTTTGAGCTTAAGCCGGAAGACGACTTTTTAGACAGCCGCAAAACCATGCTGGTTAACCGCGACTGTGCCATTGGCCTTGCTGCCCCACGCAAATCGCTTCGCACCTATTTTTATAAAAATGCCGATGCTGATGAGATGCTTTTCATTCACAAAGGTACCGGCACGCTCCGCACTTTTATGGGTAATATACCTTTTGAGTATGGCGATTACCTTATCATACCACGCGGTATGATTTACCAGATAGACTTTGATACCGAAGATAACCGTATATTCTATGTAGAGTCGGTTGCGCCGTTATACACACCTAAGCGTTATAAAAACTCAAGCGGCCAGCTACTGGAGCATTCTCCTTTCTGCGAGCGCGACTTTAAGCTGCCGCAGGAACTGGAAACTTATGACGAAAAAGGCGATTTTGTTATCAAGATAAAAAAAGAGGGCATGCTGCACGAGGTGGTATATGCCACGCACCCGTTTGATGTTATAGGGTGGGATGGCTATAACTATCCTTACGGCTTCAGCATTCATAACTTTGAGCCAATTACCGGCAGGGTACACCAACCGCCTCCGGTACACCAGACATTTGAAACACCTGCATTTGTAGTGTGTTCTTTCTGCCCGAGGCTTTACGATTATCACCCGCTTTCTATACCGGCACCATATAACCACAGCAATATAGACAGTGATGAGGTGCTGTATTATGTAGATGGTGACTTTATGAGCCGCAATAATATCGAGCAGGGACATATAACCCTGCACCCTAAAGGCATACCGCACGGCCCTGCGCCCGGAGCCACAGAGCGCAGCATAGGCCAGACCGTAACGCAGGAGCTTGCCGTAATGGTAGATACCTTCCGCCCGCTTATGGTAACAAAAGAGGCTATGGGCTTAGATGATGGCCAATATTACAAAAGCTGGGTAGAGTAAGTATTAATAATAAATTAGTCAATAATGCTAACTGCCTGTCAGTGTCACAGCGTCAGTTAAAGAAAATATAAATAAAATGAGCAAAGAAGTTAAAAGTGTAGAATACGGACTCGAAAAAATATTTGAGGGTGCACAGGATTTCCTTCCGCTTTTAGGAACAGATTATGTAGAGTTTATTGTGGGTAATGCCAAGCAGGCTGCCCATTATTATAAAACGGCTTTCGGTTACCAGTCACTGGCCTACGCAGGTCTTGAAACCGGTGTGAAAGACCGTGCAAGTTACGTTCTCAAGCAGGATAAGATACGCATAGTGCTTACCACGCCGCTAACAGCAGATTCGCCGCTTAACGACCATATTGTTAAGCATGGCGACGGCGTTAAAGTAGTAGCACTTTGGGTAGAAGATGCACGTAAATCTTTTGAAGAAACAACAAGCCGTGGCGCAAAGCCTTATATGGAGCCAACGGTAGAAAAAGACGAATTTGGTGAGGTAGTACGCGCAGGTATCTATACCTATGGCGAAACTGTGCACATGTTCGTAGAGCGTAAAAACTACAACGGTGTGTTTCTGCCCGGCTTCCGTGAGTGGAAGAGCGACTATAACCCCGAGCCTACCGGGCTTAAGTATGTAGACCACATGGTGGGTAACGTGGGCTGGAATGAAATGAATACCTGGGTTAAGTGGTATGAAGAGGTTATGGGCTTTGTAAACTTCCTGAGCTTTGACGATAAGCAGATTAATACGGAGTACTCTGCGTTGATGAGTAAAGTAATGAGTAACGGCAACGGACGTATAAAATTCCCGATCAATGAGCCTGCAGAGGGTAAAAAACGCTCCCAAATTGAGGAATATCTTGATTTCTATGGCGGTCCGGGTGTGCAACACATAGCCATTGCTACCGATGATATCATTAAAACAGTTTCAGACCTTAAATCAAGGGGTGTTGAGTTTCTTTCGCCACCGCCGCACACGTACTATGAAGCAGTGCCGGAAAGGCTGGGCGAACACATGAGCATCATGAAAGAAGATATTGCTGTTCTTGAAAAGTTAGGTATTATGGTAGATGCCGATGAAGAAGGCTATTTGCTTCAGATTTTTACCAAGCCGGTGGAAGACAGGCCAACACTTTTCTATGAAATAATACAGCGCATGGGTGCCCGTGGCTTTGGTGCCGGTAACTTTAAGGCGCTGTTTGAAAGTATAGAGCGTGAACAGGAGTTGCGTGGAACGCTATAAAAGCGCCTGATTTTTGCACATAATTAAATTTTGAACCAATTTGTAAACTGTTTTTTGAGGATAATGTGTTAAAGTAAATTTTTTTAATACAAATTCTCAATAATGTGAATACATTTGCACTCGCAAAAAAGGAGGTGCTGACACATTAAATTTTTTGTGGTAAATTTTTCATAATTTATAGTTTTTTGGTTGGTTAATAGCATAAAAACCCGGTCATACTTTTGACTGGGTTTTTTTGTTTTCTTATTTTTGGAACAGTAATTGCTTTTATTGCCGTAAAACACCCAAAAAACAAAAATTTACTATGAAAAAATTATTGGTAATCTTATTTCTGCTGGCGTCGGTAAGTGCTGTACCGCAACGCGCTTTCGATACCGGAGAATATTTTAAGTTCCGCATTCATTACGGCATTGTAAATGCAGGCTATGCCACACTCGAAGTTAAGGAGGCAACCCGCAGCGGCAAAAAAGTGCACCATGTGGTTGGTAAGGGCTATACTACAGGTATGACAAAATTCTTCTTCAAGGTAGAAGACCTTTATGAAAGCTATTTTGATAAAATAACAGGTCAGCCTTACCAGTTTGTAAGGAAGATTGACGAGGGTGGCTATACTAAAAACCAGGAAGGTTTTTTTAACCAGGGTAACAATACCGTGCTGGTTAAAGACTACAAAAACAAGAAGCAGAAAACATTCAGCGTGCCCGAAAATGTTCAGGATATCGTTTCAACATTTTATTACCTGCGCAACCACCCGGATGTGGACAAGCTAAAAGTGGGCGAATCTATATCTGTAGATATGTTTTTTGATGACGAAACCACAAAATTTAAGCTCAAATTCATTGGCAGGGAAAATATATCTACTAAATTTGGCACAGTATCAGCCATGATATTCAGGCCCTATGTTCAGGCCGGCCGGGTGTTTAAGGAAGAAGAGAGTTTAACCGTTTGGATTTCAGACGACAAAAATAAAGTACCTTTGCGCATAAAGGCCAGCCTCGCTGTGGGTTCGCTTAAGGCTGACCTTGAGGAATACAGAGGATTAAGTCATCCTTTTAATGCAAAATAACAGGCAAATGGAGTTAACCACCCCAATCCTTGATAAGCTTAATGCACTTGATGAGAAATTCAGGGATATTAACCAAAAAACAGAAACACATCTTGAAGGCCTTATTTGGGCCAAACCTATAACCTATTGGGATTATATACAAACCGATGCGCTGCTTAACCTTCAGATACAGCGCACCACGCTGCCTGATGAAATGGTATTTATTATGTACCACCAAGTTAATGAACTGCTTTTTAAAATGATACTTTGGGAGGTAGAGCAGCTTTGCCATACCGAACAGCCCGAAACCGGTTATTTTACAGAAAAGCTGATGCGTATTAGCCGCTACTTTGATATGCTTACCACCTCTTTTGATATTATGAAAGAAGGGATGGAGGTAGAGCAGTACATGAAGTTCAGGAACACACTTACCCCTGCAAGCGGTTTCCAGAGCGCGCAGTACAGGCTTATTGAGTTTGCCAGTACAGATCTTATCAATCTTATAGATTACCGCTACCGCGCCACGATAGACCGCAATACGCCTTATGAGCACGCCTTGGAACACCTGTATTGGCAGGCAGCCGGTAAAGATTACAAGACAGGCGAAAAAACCTATCTGCTAAAAGAGTTTGAAAGGAAATATAAAGGCGAGTTCCTGCGTTTTATGGAAGAGTATAACACCATAAACATCTGGAGGAAATTTAAGCAACTGCCGCAGGAAGCGCAAAATGATGCCATGCTGGTAAAAGCCATGCGCCATTATGACTATACGGTAAATGTTACGTGGGTTATGGGGCATTACAATGCCGCAAAAAAATATATAGAGAGCGCCAGCGGCCCGCAGGAGGCAACCGGTGGCAGCGACTGGAAAAAGTATATGCACCCGAGATACCAGAGAAGGATATTTTTCCCCGAGTTATGGACAGAAGAAGAACTGCGCACATGGGGCGAAAATGTATAACCGAATAAACAGCCGAAATTGAAGTATTTTACTGCCATATTACTTATATTAACTTTAATAGCCTGTAATAAAGAGGAAGAACAAAAAATAAAGAAGCCCGTAGTAGCCAAAGAAAAAGTTGTAAAAGAGTTCGGCTTTATCCTTAACGACTTTAAGGTAGAGCACGACACGATTAAAAGCGGTGATACTTTTGGCGGGCTGCTGCAGGAGCAGGGTTATGATGTAGCACAGGTGCACAATATAACCCAAGCCATACGCGATAGCTTTAACCTGAGGGATATCCGTATCGGCAAACCTTACACCTTACTTAAAAACAAAAAGAACCCCAATAACCTTGAGGTTTTTGTGTATCAGGCAGACAGGCTCAGCTATTATGTGGTAGACCTTCGTGACAGTATTGCCAAAGCCTACAAAAAAACAAGGCCACTCAGCATTAAACGCAGGGTTATTGCCGCAACTATAGAAGGCTCCCTTGCCGAAACCATAAACAAGGCAGGCGCAGGCCCGGCACTTACACACGAGCTATCGGAAATATACGCATGGTCTATCGACTTCTTTAAGCTTCAAAAAGGCGATAAGTTTGCCGTTACGGTAAATGAGCGTTTTATAAGCGACACTGTTTATGCCGGTGTAGAAAGCATAGAAGCCGCTGTTTTTGAAACAAAAGGCGAAAAGAAATACGCATTCCCGTTTAAGCAAAACCCTGATGCAAAGCGTGCCGATTATTATGATGATGAAGGCAAGGTGCTTAAAAGCATGTTCTTAAAAGCGCCGTTAAAGTTCAGCCGCATAACTTCACGTTTTTCGCCAAAACGTTTTCACCCGGTACAAAAAAGGTGGAAGGCACATAACGGTACCGATTATGCCGCACCAACAGGAACGCCTATTATGACAACCGCAACAGGTACCGTGATAGAAGCGGGATACAGCTCCGGTAACGGTAACTATGTAAAAGTAAGGCACAACGGCACTTATACCACCCAGTACCTGCACATGAGCAAGATAAAAGTGAGGAGGGGACAGCACGTTCAGCAGGGTGATGTAATTGGCCTTGTGGGTAGTACAGGCCTTGCAACGGGCCCGCACGTTTGTTACCGCTTCTGGAAAAACGGTGTGCAGGTTGACGCATTAAAGCAAAGGCTGCCAAGCTCTCTGCCAATGGAGGCTAAATACAAGCCCCAGTTTATGGCGCAGATGGAGCCGCTGAAAAAAGAATTAGACAGCATCTATAACATCACATTCAAAAATTAACCTATGGCATTACAAAATACCAATCCGTCCGGTACCGCTGCATGGCAGGCATTGCGGGAACATTTTTCGGAAATGCAGTATGCATCCATGCAGGAAATGTTTGCTGCCGACAGCAGCAGGAGCGAGAAATTCCACATTAAGTGGAATAATTTTTTGGTAGACTATTCCAAGAATATCATTAACGAAAAAACGGCTTCGCTTTTGCAAGACCTGGCAAAAGAGGTAGATCTTGCAGGAGCTATTGAGAGTTATTTTGGCGGGGAGGCTATAAACCGTACTGAGAACCGTGCGGTACTGCACACGGCACTGCGTGCGCCTGAAAGTACGGATATAAAAGTTGACGGGCAAAGTGTAATGCCCGAGGTATATGCCGTTAAAAACAAAATAAAACAATTTACTAATGAGGTTATAAGCGGCAGCCGCAAAGGCTACACAGGCAAAGCTTTTACCCATGTTGTAAATATTGGTATAGGGGGCAGCGACCTTGGCCCGGCTATGGTGGCAGAGGCACTTGCTTATTACAGCAACCACCTTGAGGTACGTTTTATATCTAACGTGGATGGAGACCATGTGATGGAAAGCCTTAAAGGGCTTAACCCCGAAACTACGCTATTTGTAATAGTATCTAAAACGTTTACCACTCAGGAAACCCTTAGCAATGCCGAAACAGTGCGCGAATGGTTTTTGAAGCATGCATCGCAGCAGGATGTAGCAAAGCATTTTGTGGCGGTAAGCACCAACATAAGCAAAGTAACAGGTTTTGGCATAGCCGAAGAAAATATATTCCCGATGTGGGACTGGGTTGGCGGGCGTTTTTCGTTATGGAGCGCCGTTGGCCTTAGCATAGCGGTTTCGGTTGGGTTTGATAATTTTGATAACCTGCTGAAAGGTGCGCATGAGATGGATGAGCATTTCCGTACTGCACCGCATGAGGAGAATATACCGGTAGTGCTGGCATTGTTAAGCATTTGGTACAATAACTTTTTTGGTGCCGAAAGCGAGGCGCTGATACCATACACACAATACCTGCAAAAACTGGCTCCTTACCTGCAACAGGGTATTATGGAAAGTAACGGTAAGAGTGTGGGCCGCGATGGCAACCCTGTAAATTACCAGACCGGTACTATTATATGGGGAGAGCCGGGCACAAACTCGCAACATGCATTTTTCCAGTTGATACATCAGGGTACAAAGCTTATCCCGACCGACTTTATAGGGTTTGCACAGCCATTGCACGGTAATACAGACCATCATAATAAACTGATGTCGAACTTTTTCGCACAAACCGAAGCCTTGCTTAATGGTAAAACCGAAGCACAGGTTAAGGCTGAGTTCGAAAAACAGGGCATAAGCGGGGAGAAAGCAGCGTTTTTATTGCCGTTTAAGGTTTTCAGGGGCAATAAGCCTACCAATACTCTTTTGATAGATAAGCTTACACCGCGAACCTTAGGCAGCCTTATAGCGCTGTATGAACATAAAATATTTGTTCAGGGGGTTATCTGGAACATCTTCAGTTATGACCAATGGGGTGTAGAGCTTGGCAAGCAGCTTGCTAACTCTATTCTTGATGAAATCAACACCGGCGAAGTAAAACAGCACGACAGCAGTACCTCATTTTTACTGAAAGAGTATTTAAGCAAAAAATAGTTTTTTAACGCCAACATATTATAAGCCCGCTGTAACAGTGGGCTTTTTTATTTGTTATTCAGGTTTACAAAAATCTGGTTTGTTTTGCAACCTTAAGGGTTTAAAAAAGGTTTAAACTTAATTAAACGTAACGTTTATTTCTTTGTAAGAATACTTCCGTTTTTTTAAGTAAGGGTAAGCTAACGGTCAAACTTCGGTAAAAAATACCCCTCTTAAACTTAGCTTAACTTTTTAATGCTATGCATGCATCAAATTTGCCGCAAAACCTAAAATAACACTCTGAAAAATGACAAATTTTACTCGAATTTTGTTTTCGGTTTCCATGATGCTGATTGGCGTTTTCGCAATGGCACAGGAAACCATTACCGGTACAGTTACCGATGGGCAGATGCCTTTACCCGGCGCATCTATTACCGTAACAGGTACTATGGATAGTGCCACGACTGATGTGAACGGTATATTTACATTACAAACAAGTTCTTTGAGCGGTGAACTGACTATTTCTTACCTGGGCTTTAACAGCCTTAAGCTGCCTTTTACAATCAACCCCGGGCAGCAGCTAAACATCGGTACCATAAACCTTAGTGAAAACTCTGAAGAGCTGGAAACCGTTGTAATTATAGGGCGTGGTGTAATTGACCTTGAGCAGGACAGGAGAACGCCTGTTGCAGTGTCTAACATCAGCCAGAGGGAAATTAAGTTAAAATCGGGTAACCAGGAATTTCCGGAGGTTATGAAAAATACGCCTTCTGTATATGTGGCAAGCCAGGCGGGTGGTTATGGCGACTCTAAAATGTATGTACGCGGTTTTGACCAGACCAATACGGCATTCCTTTTAAACGGGCAGCCAATAAACGGTATGGAAGATGGTAATATGTACTGGAGTAACTGGAGCGGTATGACCGACGTTGCTAATTCGGTACAGGTGCAAAGGGGTCTTGGTTCATCTAAACTTGCCATATCTTCTGTGGGAGGTACGGTAAACATCGTTACTAAAGCTACCGATTTCCGCCAAGGCGGTTTTGCGCAGTCAATAATCGGTAATGATGATTATCAGAAAACAACCCTTTCTTATAATACAGGCCTTATGGAAAATGGCTTTGGCTTTAGCGCCATGCTTACTAAGTGGAGCGGCGATGGCTACAACCGCGGTACTTTTGGTGAGGGCTATAACTACTTTATATCTTTCGGTTATAAGCCTAACGATCAGCACCTGTTTAACTTCCTTGTGTTTGGTGCGCCGCAGTGGCACGACCAGAACTTTACTAAACCAATTGCCGATTACCTTAAATTCGGAAGGAAATATAACAACAACTATGGTTTCCTTGATGGTGACTACCTGAGTGAGAGGAGAAACTACTACCATAAGCCGGTGCTTAACCTTAACTGGGACTGGAACATAAACTCAGCAATGGAACTATCATCAGTATTATATGCCTCATACGGCCGCGGAGGCGGTACCGGTAACTGGGGTAACGGCAGGGTGCGTACTGCTGATGGCCATGTAGATTTTAATACTATACGCGACAACAACATGATGCTGCCCGGAATGATTGGTACTGAAAGCAGGGAAGCAGGTGAAAGGGCTTATGCCATCCGTAACTCGGTTAACAACCATGCATGGTATGGGCTTGTATCTAATTTTAACCATAGGGTTGATGATAACTTTAGCTACAATGCAGGGTTGGATGTGAGGACATATAAAGGAACCCACTACAGGGAAATATCAAATCTGTTAGGCCTTAATGGTTTCCGTGTAGATAACAATGTGCAGTATCCTGACGGTTATGTTGTAACAGAAACGTTCAGTGCAAACCCGTGGAGTGCTTTCACAAATGATCCTGCCGATAACCAGAAGGTTAACTACGATTATGACGAAAGGATTAGCTACGGTGGTATTTTCGGACAGGCAGAATATGCAACAGATATGTTCTCGGTATTTGTACAGGGTTCGGTATCTACGCAGTCGCACATCCGTTGGGACAGGTTTGGCTATACAGAAGCAGAGGAAGAATCTGACAGGGTAAGCAATACCGGCTTTAATATTAAAGGTGGAGGTAGTTTTAACATCAATGAGCAAAATACCATTTTTGTTAACGCCGGCTATTACAGCAAGCAGCCATACCACGATAATATTTACCTGAACTTTGGTAATGATGTTAACCCGCTTACCGAGAACGAAAAGATTACAGGTATAGAAGCCGGTTACAGGTTTAAAAGCCAGTACTTAGACATTAACCTTGATGCCTACAGGACAAGCTGGAAGGACAGGGTTACTACCGAAAGTGATATTGCCGACCAAGGTGAAGCAGTACTTTATATAAACAACTCAGGGCTTAGCCAGCTGCACACCGGTATAGAGCTTAGCTTTATGGCAAGGCCTTTAGAGCAGCTTGACGTGAGGGGTTTTGCATCTTTAGGTAACTGGGAGTATGATGACGATGTTTACATCAGGGTATTTGATGAAAACCAAAACCTGGTTTCTGATGGGCAATTTACCATAAATGATGAGCCTGTAATTGGCGAGCAGATACAGGACGTAGACGGAAGTAAAGTGGGCGGTGGTGCGCAAACTACTATAGGCCTTGGCGCTATTTACAGGATTACACCTAACTTCTCTATAGATACTGACTGGAGGACGTATGATAACCTCTATGCGCAGGCGGTGGTTAAAGAAAATCTGGAGTTGCCATCTTACGATCTTGTAGATGCAGGTGTTACTTATACCATGAAGTTTGTTAAGAGCTCGCTTACCTTTAGGCTTAACGTAAACAACGTTTTTGACGAAGTGTATATTTCAGAACTTACCTCTGCCATACCGGTTGAAGAGGGTGCTGAAACTTACAAAGGCATTAATGTAAACAACTTCGGTTTCTTTGGTAACGGAAGGACGTGGAACTTCGGGATGAGGTTTAATTTCTAAAAAGAATAAATTTTTAAAGTTAGTTTTGTTTCATAGAGGTTGTTGATATTGCCCCCCGCTACGCCGGGGGTAATTTTTTAATCATATTCAGCAAATTATGTTACGTTCTATTTCATAAATACTTATTTTTGCCAATAACCGAAAACTGAAATATTTATGGATGCATATCAGTCAGTACTCGCCCTGCACTCATACTGGGCATTTGCAACATTAGGATTATTGCTTATTGCCCTGCTTAATTCTTTCGCAGGCTTAAGCGCAAAGAGGCCTTTTCTTAAAAGGGACAGGCAGATAGCACTGATAGCACTAACCTTTACGCACATACAGTTTTTACTCGGCATGGTGCTGTATTTCCTGTCGCCAAAGCTTGAGGCTGCCAAAGCAGCGGGCATGGGTGCGGTAATGAAAGACAGTAACCTTAGGCTTTTTGTTGTTGAGCACCCGCTTACCAACATTATAGCTGTTATACTGATAACAATTGGCTGGAGCGGTCACAAAAAAGCTGCCGAAAGCCCTGCCAAATTTAAAAGGCTTGCCTATTTATATGCTTTAGGGTTTATACTGCTTTTAAGCAGGATTCCGTGGAGCCAGTGGTTAAACTAACAGCATATAAGCCCTTTTGAGGGCTTTTTGCTTTTTGTATAATTTTACAGATGCAGGAAGTATGAAAAAATGTTTATATGTTAGCATTGCAATGTTTGGCGTAGCAGCGCTACTAAGCTTTACGCAGCAAAAATCGGGTAGCAGCATAGCTGAAGTAAGCACCTCTGCTAAAGCAGCAGCAGTTGCAGACACCGCTAAAACAGCCCCGGTTGCTGCCGCAAAAGAGGTTAAGCTGAAGCCCTACAAAAAAAATGTACTTGCAACTTATTATGCTGATAAGTTTAATGGGCGCAAAACCAGCAGCGGTGAACGGTTTGACAATAAAAAATATACCGCCGCCCACATGAAGCTGCCCTTCGGCACTATGGTACGTGTTACTAACGAGGCCAACGGCAAATGGGTAGATGTAAAAGTGAACGACCGTGGCCCTTATAACAAAAAACTCGAAATAGACCTTACCAAAAAAGCTTTTATGGAAATAGCTTCCAATAAAAGTTCCGGTACTTTTAAGGTTAAAATTGAAATTATAGAAACTAAATAAGCACTAGAAGTACTACCAATGGCTAAACGCGTTCTAATTGTTTTTGTTACTGCCTGCCTGCTTGCTGCCTGTTCATCATCACGCAGGGGTACATCGGTATCAGGTTCTTTCTCTGTTTACGACAAAAAAGCGGTAGCCTGTTACTATGCCGATAAATTCAATGGCAGGAAAACCGCAAGCGGAGAAAAATTCAGTAACAGTAAATATACCGCAGCGCATAAAAAATTGCCATTCGGTACAAAAGTAAAGGTTACCAATAAAGCTAATGATAAATCAGTAATTGTTACCATAAATGACCGCGGGCCCTTTACACGGGGCAGGGATATCGACCTGAGCAAAAAAGCCTTTATGGAAATTACCGACAATAAAAATCACGGAACACTTAACGTGATCATAGAAGTGGCTAAATAGCTACTTTTTTTATACCTGATTTTCGTTTACTCTCCAAAACAGCATTTGAAGAAAATACTGTAAACATTAAATTTTATTACGATTTACTAAAACGTTATAGTTAAGAATACATGTTCTATTAACAAATATTTAACTATTAAATTGGTTCGTTTGGTTCGGTAATAAACGAACTAAGTAATATCTTTGCATGAAATTTAAGGACACAATGCAAGACATACAGAAAGAGAAAGAAGAATTGAGGGAAATGTTTGGCGTCCATTTCGAAAGGCAATATAATATCCCGCCCTTGGCAGCCAGGATATTAGGAATCCTGATTATAGACAGTTGCAAAGCAGGGATAACATTTGAAGATTTGGTGGAACGAATGGGGGCAAGTAAAAGTTCTGTTTCTACCAGCGTTAACCTGTTGCTTAAAATGGGTAAGATACAATACTACACCCTTGCAGGTGACCGCAAGAAATACTTCCGCCCTTCACCGTTAAGCGAAAGGCTTGCCAGCTACATAAAAATGATTGAGCACGAAAAGCTGATCATAGAGCGTATGCTGGCTTACCGCGAAAAAACCGCATCATGTGATGCCGAGCTGTGCAACCTCGAAAACACAAGAGCCTATAAAGAGCATGTGCTGGAAGTGGAAAAGCTGCTGCTGAAAACCATTGCGAGGTTTAAGGAAATAGAAAAAAACAGAGATCAATTTAATAATCACAATCAGAATAACAGTTAACAAATGAAAAAGAGTAGTTTACTGGCACTTGTTGCCTTACTTATACTTTCGGCCTGCGGCAAAAAAGAAGAGCAGGCGCCCCAGGCGCAGGGCCCGGCTCCTTTTCCGGTGCAAACCGTAGCCAGGCAGGATGCGACCATTTATCAGGATTATACTGCCAACCTGGAGGGACAGCAAAATGTAGAGATACGCCCGAAGGTTAATGGCTTTATCCAGAAAATTTATGTGGATGAAGGCGACCAGGTTAAAAAAGGGCAGTTGTTATTTAAGCTGGAAACCCAAACGTTAAACCAGGATGCTGCTGCTGCAAAAGCCAGTGTAGATGCTGCACAGGTGGAGGTTGACAGGCTTAAGCCGCTGGTAGAGCGCAATATTATAAGCAATGTGCAGCTTGAAACGGCTAAAGCTAAACTTGCTCAGGCAAAAGCCGCTTACAGCAGCGTTGCCGCAAATGTGGGTTATGGCACAATAACTTCTCCCGTTAATGGTGTAATAGGCACTTTACCTTATAAAGAGGGAGCGCTTGTAAGCAGCACTACAGAGATGCCGCTTACAACTGTTTCAGATTCGAAGGTGGTATATGCTTACTTTACCATGAACGAAAAGCAACTGCTCGATTTTTCGCGCACTTTTAAAGGGGCTACACTCCAGGAGAAACTTAAAAATGTACAGCAGGTAAGCCTTATACTGGTTGACGGCAGTGAGTATGAGTATAAAGGCAAACTTACAGCTGTTAGCGGTATTGTAGATCCTGTAACCGGTACAACAGAGTTCCGTGCCGAGTTCCCGAATCCTGAAAGCATTTTAAGGAGCGGAAGCAGTGGTGTAGTGCGCATTCCGGTAGAAAAGAATGAAGCCATACTGGTACCGCAAAACGCCGTTATGGATATGCAGGGCAAACAGCTTATTTATGTTGTGGGTAAAGACAATACGGTTACATCAAGGGTTATAGAAACAAGCACAACGGCAGGTAACAACTATATTGTTACAGGAGGCCTTGAGCCGGGCGAGGTATATGTAACCGCAGGCGCAACAAAACTTAAGGAAGGCCAGCAAATAGTGCCGCAGCAGGAAACTGCACAGCAGCAGGGCGCACCTGCTACAGACAGTACCGCAACCGCAACAGCAAAGCCATCAGGCAATACTACTCAGCAAAAAAAATAAAAGTAACAGAAGATGCTTAAAACTTTTATAGAAAGGCCGGTACTAAGTACCGTAGTTTCAATATTGATAACCATTTTGGGTGTACTTGGGCTCATGGCGCTGCCGGTAGAGCAGTACCCCGAAATCGCACCGCCTACCGTTCAGGTATCGGCGACCTATACCGGTGCCAATTCAGGTACTGTGCTTAACAGCGTTATTATTCCGCTGGAAGAAGAGATAAACGGGGTAGAGGGCATGACCTACATGACATCTACTGCCGCTAACGACGGTTCGGCAAGCATAAACGTGTTTTTCGAACTTGGCGTAAACCCTGATATTGCAGCAGTAAACGTGCAGAACCGTGTGGCGCGCGCCACCAGCAAGCTGCCGCAGGCAGTAGTGCAAACCGGGGTTACCACGGTTAAGAGCCAAACGAGCGCGCTAATGTTCCTTTCGGTTTACTCAACCAATCCGGAATACGACGGTACGTTTGTACAAAACTATGCCAAGATTAACCTTGTGCCAAAGCTGCAAAGGGTTAAGGGTGTGGGCCAGGTAAACGTGTTTGGTGGTAAGGACTACTCGATGCGTATATGGATTGACCCCGAAAAAATGGCGGCTTACGGGCTTACCCCTGCCGATATACAGCGAGCCCTGCAGGAGCAGAACGTAGAAGCAGCACCGGGTAAATTCGGTGAAAATGCTGATGGCGTTTATGAATATGTAATAAAATACAAAGGACGCCTTAGCAGCGTGCCGGAATATGAAGATATCGTGGTTAAAGCCACGGGTGGCGGTAACTTCCTCCGTCTTAAAGATGTTGCCAAGATAGAGCTTGGTGCCTTTAATTACGGGCAAAAGAACTTCGGTATGGGTAACCCCGGCGTTGCCATGGGTATTTTCCAAACATCAGGTTCTAATGCCAATGATATTATTGATGAGGTAACGAAGATCTTAGAAGATGAAAAACCGAATTTCCCTAAAGGGATAGAGTATGTAGTGCCGTTTAACACTAAAACATTCCTTGATGCCTCTATAGATAAAGTGGTTTCTACCCTTATAGAAGCGTTTGTGCTGGTGTTTATCGTGGTGTTCCTGTTCCTTCAGGATGTGCGTTCTACCCTTATCCCGGCAATTGCCGTTCCGGTAGCCATTGTGGGTACGTTCTTCTTCCTTAACCTCTTTGGTTTCTCTATCAACCTGCTTACGCTCTTTGCGCTTGTGCTTGCCATTGGTATTGTAGTGGATGATGCCATTGTGGTGGTAGAGGCGGTACACGCCAAGCTCGATGAGGGCGAGCAGTCGGCTAAGAAGGCAACGCTTTCTGCCATGAGCGAAATTACAGGTGCTATTGTTTCCATTACACTGGTCATGGCGGCGGTATTCGTTCCGGTATCGTTCCTTCAGGGGCCTTCGGGTGTGTTTTACCAGCAGTTCGCCTTAACGCTTGCGGTAGCTATCCTTATCTCGGCAGTAAACGCATTAACACTAAGCCCCGCACTTTGTGCCCTTTTCCTGAAGCCGCACAAAGAGGGCGAGCATCATAAAAAGAAAAACATTAAAGAAAGGTTCTTTACAGCCTTTAATGCAGGGTTCGACAGCATGAACCGTAAATATACACGCTCATTGGGCTTCTTGGTACGTAAAAAATGGATAACGGTTATCGGGCTTCTTGTTTTTACGGGAATTACCTATTACCTGTTTACCACAACGCCATCAGGGTTTATACCGAATGAGGACAGGGGTATCATTATGAGCGACCTTACCATGCCTCCGGGAACAACACTGGAGCAGACACAGAAAGCGGTTGACCAGCTTGACAGTGTTATTACCAGCATACCCGAAGTAGATGCAAGGATGAGCGTAGTGGGCTTTAGCCTTTTAAACAGGGTAAACGGTGGTTCTTATGCCTTTACCATTATAAAGCTAAAAGACTGGAAAGAACGTAAGGAAGACAACCAGAGCGTAGATGCCATTGTAGGACAACTATTTGCGCGGACGGCTGGCTTTAAAGATGCCCGTGTGCTGTTCTTTACACCGCCAAGTGTGCAGGGCTTTGGTACTGCCGATGGTTTCGAGTTTAAATTGCAGGCAAAAGCTGACGACGACTGGTCTAAAGTAAGCCAGGTGAGTAATGAGTTCCTTGCCGAGCTAAGCAAACGCCCTGAAATACAGTATGCTATTACTAACTTTAACCCTAATTTCCCGCAATACCAGATGGATATTAACGTGGAAAGGGCGAAGGATGCAGGGGTATCGGTAAGCGATATCTTTAATACCATGCAGGGTTATTATGGCGGCCTATATACAACCGACTTTAACCGTTTTGGTAAGCAGTTCAGGGTAATGATACAGTCATTACCAAGCGAAAGGGCCGATGAGCAAAGTATAAACGATGTATATGTGCGCAATGCCGCAGGGCAGATGGTAGCCATTAGCCAGTTTGTCGACTTTAAAAAGATATACGGTCCCGAAGCGGTGTCAAGGTTTAACCTGTTAAAGGCAGTGAACGTTAACGGTAAGGCCAACCCGGGCTACAGTAGCGGTGATGCTATTAAAGCCATACAGGAAGTTGCCGAACAGCACCTGCCAAGCACCTATACCTATGAATTTAGCGGTATGACAAGGGAAGAAATTATTGCCGGCAACCAGGCGGCAGGTGTTTTCCTACTCAGCCTGATATTTGTTTACTTCCTGCTAAGTGCGCAGTACGAAAGCTATATCGTTCCGCTATCGGTATTATTATCGCTGCCGGTAGGTATAGCGGGGGCTATTGGCTTTGTAAAACTGGCAGGGCTTGAGAATAACATTTACTTCCAGGTGGCACTTATCATGCTTATAGGCCTCCTTGCCAAGAATGCCATTCTTATTGTGGAGTTTGCCATACAGCGAAGGCGCCACGGAATGGACTTGGTTAAGGCAGCAATAGAGGGCAGCAGGGCGCGTTTAAGGCCAATCCTTATGACATCCTTCGCCTTTATATTCGGGCTACTGCCACTGGCGCTTTCAAGCGGTGTGGGCGCTGTGGGTAACCGCAGTATCGGTATGGGTGCCGTGGGCGGCATGCTTATCGGTACACTGTTCGGCGTGTTCGTGGTGCCTGTACTGTTTGTAATATTCCAGGCGTTGCAGGAGCGAATATCCGGTAAACCCAAAATGGATGAAACTGAAACCGTAGCATAAAATTCAAATCCTGAAAATGAGATTAGCAACAACCTATAAAATACTACTTGTGGCGGGAGCAGGGCTGCTGATGCAGTCTTGCTTTACGGCAAAGACCTATAAAAGGCCCGATGTAAAGGCCGAAAACCTGTACCGCACCGAAGTGGTGGCGCAGGACAGTGCAAGCCTTGCCGATATATCGTGGGAAAACCTGTTTACCGACCCGGTGCTGCAAAAGCACATAAAAACCGGGCTGCAAAACAATTTTGATATCCGTATAGCCATACAAAACATTACTGCGGCAGAGGCATACCTTAAGCAGGCAAAGGCTTCTTACTTTCCGTCATTAAGCGGTAATGCCACCTGGACGCACCAACAGCTTGCCAGAAACAGCCAGTTCGGGAGCTTTTTTAACGGAGCCATAGACCAGTACCAGCTTAGCGGAAACCTTTCGTGGGAAGCTGATATTTGGGGCAAGATACGCAGCAACAAACGTGCTGCCGCGGCATCTTACCTGCAAACCATTGCAGCCAACCAGGCGGTAAAAACACAGGTGATTACCGATATTGCCGCTACTTATTACCAACTGCTGTCGTTAGATGCGCAGCTTGAAGTTGCCCAGCAAACGCTTGGTAATCGCAACGAGAGTGTGGAAACCATACAGGCATTAAAAGAAGCCGGCAGCGTAAACGAGGTGGGCGTAAAGCAGACCGAGGCGCAAAAATATGCCACAGAGCTTATTATTGCCGACCTGAAGAACAGCATTGTAATACTTGAGAATTACATGAGCCTGCTGTTGGGCGAAGAGCCAATGGCTATAGAGCGCACCACGTTGGCACAGCAGCAGCTTAACCCCGATATTAAACTGGGCTTTTCGGCTTCGCTGTTGCGTAACAGGCCTGATGTTATAGCGGCTGAGTATGGACTTGTAAATGCCTTTGAGCTTACCAATGTGGCAAGGAGTAACTTCTACCCTTCGCTAACGCTTACGGCTTCGGGTGGTTTGCAGAGTATCGACCTGAAAGAGTGGTTTAGCGCTAACTCGCTTTTTGCCAATATTGTTACCGGGCTTGCACAGCCTATTTTTAACCAGAGGCAGATACGCACCCAGTATGAAGTCAGCAAGGCACAGCAGGAGCAGGCGTATATTGAGTTTGAGCAGGCGCTTGTAAACGCAGGCCGCGAAGTTAGCGATGCCCTTGCCAATTACGAGAATGAAACCCTAAAGCTGTCTATTCGCGAAAAACAGGTAGATGCCCTTACCAAAGCGGCAGATTACTCGGATGAACTTTTGGAGTATGGTATGGTAAATTACCTTGAGGTGCTTACCGCAAAAGACAGTGCCCTTAACAGCGAGCTTAACCTGCTGGATAACAAATACAGGCAGTACCTTGCAATTATAGACCTTTATAAGGCCCTGGGCGGCGGATGGCGCTAATAGAAAGAAGAGAATTAAGTTAGTTTTGTTCCAATAGGATTTAATTGTTTAGTTTATGTTTGGAAACCCGGTGCAGTGATGCACCGGTTTTTTTGTAGTTAAAACTATTTATTACAGAGGATGAAAATTAATTTGTTTTCTTATCAAACCGCACCTCTTGATGTAAAGGCTCGCAAAGCGATTTATTTACTATTTTAGAACGCATTACCTTTTTATCTTTGAAATGGCGGGAAATATTTTGTACTATATCTGTATAGTTGTTGCTCCCGTCATCTTTTTGGTGAAAGTAAATTTTTATCGATCTGCAATTTTCATGTTCAAAAATTGTATTCAGCAATATCCTATCCGATAGTCCACAGGAGTGCCCCATGATATATACTTGGAATTTTTGACTGTCAATAAAATCTAAAAGTTTTTTATAATTATTGTTCTGTGTATATTGGAATGACTTAATATACTTTAAATATTCATTGTTATTTTTCCTTTCAATATTTTTATAATCGTCATCCATTTCATCACCAAAGCCAAAGTTTATTAAGTTGTTGTTATCTTTTAAGCGACCATGAATTTGTATTAGGGTATTTTGACCAAAATGCTTTTTATCATCATGAATTGCATTATAATCATCTTGCATTTTTGAAAGGTAAACATCTAATGTTGGGGTATAATTAAAACTCAAAAAATAGTTTCTCACTTCAATATTCATACCTTCTAAGTATTGAGTAACATTACGCTTACCACTCCCTCTATACTCGCTAAGTATATTAATAAATTCTGTTACCTCGTTTTCATTCTGCGGGAACTCTTCTCTAAAATCATCTTTATCAGTTACTCTATTCCAGACATTAAATTCTTTAATGATGGCATTTATCTCATGATTGGGTTTATCAAAATTATACTTGTTACATATTTCATCCATTAAATATTTTTCAAATAAATCTTTTACTTGTTTAAACTCTTCGTTTAGCCTAATTACATCGATATTATATTGTCTATATTTTTTTTCGTTAAGAAAATCTTTAAGATGTTTATAATACTCATTTTCAATATCTACCCAGTTTTGTGTATGTTGATTTTCAGATATTGTGCGAAAAAAATGATTATTAAATTTAAAGACTATCTCTTCTTTACCACTTAGTGTATGAGCATAAATATATCTTTCACGAGTTTCTAAATCCCAATCAATAGATTTATATAGCCCCTCTTTTTTACTTATTTCAATATAATTGTTTAATCTATCCTTAAAATCTTTGAAGCTTGTAACTTTTGGATGTTTCAGATTTATAATATACGATTGATTTAGATATATTAAATCTTCATATAAATTAGGTGCATTAGCTATTTTCTTCCATAAATCATTTATAAAATCACAATACCCGGTTGGCAGCCCGTGTGCCAAATCAAAACCATTACCAATAATAACCAGCCTGTTCATTTTTTAATTGTTTAGTATTCAAATATAAATATTTATCAGGTATCTTAATTTTATTACAAAAAACAAGCTGTTGATTGTAAGTGGTTTCTTTAAGCGGTAAATTTATAAGGCAACTTAAAACAAAACTTTTATGAAAACAGCTTACTTAAAATTTTTCCTGATGATGGCCGTTTCGTTCGTGCTGATGTACGGCGTTATGTATCTTAATGTGTATGAATCGGATGATATCTATTTGAGTATCACAAGAACATATATGACTTTCCTGATGATATGCCCTATGGCGGTAAGCATGATGCTTTTTATGTGGGGCATGTACCCGAAAAAGAAACTCAACTATGGTATAATGGGCGGGGCAGGAGTGCTCTTTATTATATGCCTTTTCGGGTTGCGGCAGCAAATACCGGTAGGCGATGAGCAATGGATGAAGGCCATGATACCGCACCATTCTTCTGCCATACTAACCAGTACCCGCGCCAACATAAGCGACCCGGAGGCACGCGAACTCGCTAACCAGATCATTAAGTCGCAACGTGAAGAAATAGCGCAGATGAAAGCCATGGTGGAACGTATGGAGGCCGAAGGAAATAAATAGCCGTTATTTAACAGCATGGCATTGTAGCTGTTGGCAATATGCTGTAATTTTGCGGTGCTTTAACAGTAAACAGATAAGCTTTTAACGTGCAACTCGCCTATAAAAATATCAACATCAGCTATACCGATTCGGGTAAAGGTACTGCCGTTGTGCTGCTGCATGGTTTTTTAGAAAACCAGACGATGTGGGATGATCTAAAACCCGAATTCTTAAAGAAGTACCGGGTGGTAACGTTAGATCATTTAGGGCATGGCGAAACAGGCTGCCTGGGCTACATACACACAATGGAAGATATGGCCGATGCGGTACATGCCGTACTGCATGAGCTGCGCATCCGTAAGGCAATACTGGTTGGGCATTCTATGGGCGGTTATGTGGCTATGGCTTTTGCAGAGCTGTACCCCGACATGGTAAAAGGGATAGTGCTGCAAAACTCTACTGCAAGGCCCGACAGCGAGGAAAAAAAACTAAACCGCGACAGGGCTATCAAAGCCGTTAAAAGAGATGCATCGGGATTTATACGACTTGCTATAAGCAACCTTTTCAGCGAGGAAAACCGTGAGCGTTTTCTGCCGGAGATTGAGGCGCTGCGCGCCCAGGCATTGCAAACGCCTCTGCAGGGTATTGTGGCAGCGTTAGAGGGCATGAAAGTGCGCAAAGACCGCGAAGTAATACTGCATTTTGCACCATATCCTATTATGGTGGTATTGGGTGAAAAAGACCAGAGCCTGCCGTATAATGAACATTATGACCAGGTTGATAACACTGCGGCAAAGCTGGTTACCTATCCTGACGGGCACATGAGCCATATCGAAAACCGCGATGCACTGCTAAAGGAACTACTGGAGTTTTTTAAAAAGTGCTAATTGTTTTTAAAGTTACTATTTCAGCAAGCAGTCTTTAAACATTTTATCACACTTCCCTATCTCATTTTGCATGGCCGCAAAGGCTTCATCACATGCAATAGTATACTCATTTTTTGAAATGGAATCTGCCTTAAGTTTATCGGCAGCTTTTTCAACCGCTTTTGCATAGGCATCTTCCAAAGGTTTAATGCATTCCTCATACTGTGTTTTGCATGGAGAATCTTCTTGTGCTGTTGTTACCTTTTCATCTGAAGTAGCTCCTTTTTCCTTCTTATCAGAACAAGAAAGTAGCATAAATGAAAAAGATATTAACAAAAGAGATAGTAATTTTTTCATAAGAGAATAGTTGTTAGCTTGCTAATTTATTAATTTCTCATTTGAGTTAGAAATTAATCTGTAACCTCTTCAAACGGAACTTCCGCATCCAGTATCTCATTAATAAGCAATATCAGTTGCGAAGTGTAATCTGCAAGGATATCCTTATCTATAACCTCAATTACGGGCAGTGATTTGTCTATCGCATCTTTATAGCAAAAATTCATAAAGCCGCTCTTCATATTCTTGAATGATATAATGCCTGCTTCAATTTCCTTGCCCTCTGCAAGCGGTTCATACATAAAAGCATAAGTAAGCAGCTGTATTATCTTTTCATTCTTAACATCGCCCGATAGTCCATCCCATGTTTTAAGGGTAAGGTTGTACTTATCCACTTTACCGGTTTTGTAATCAGTAATCCTTATTTTGCCGTTGCGTTCTTCAATCCGGTCTATGTTTCCCGCAATTTTTACAGGGTAGGGCAGCCGTGCATCTTTAAGCCAGCGTTCAAAAGTCTGCTCCAGTGCCAGTACTTTTACACTGTCGCCTGCCTTTAGCAGTTCTTTCTCCTGTTTCAGCAGGTTTTGCACGTTGCGTTTGGCTACTTCAAAAGCCAGCAGGTTGCGTCCTTTTTTTATTTCGCCTTCTTTATACACAGCCGTAAACTGACGCATCACTTCATCATTCGCCAGCGCAGCCATATTTTCTATATCATGCACAGCAAGGTATTTACCCAAATAGGGTTTGTATAGCTCCTCAAGTGCGCCGTGTATTATGGTGCCTAGTGTGTTAAGCGCAATGCTTTCCTCTACTTCGTCCACTTCCCGAATGCGCAGCACCCTCTGGTAATAAAACTGTATCGGGTTACGGATGTAGCTTGTTAATGCCGAGGGCGAAAAACCCTTGCCTGTGGCAATCTCCTTTAGCCGTTGTTGTACCTCTGCCGATTTCGGTATCAGCATAGGTTTATAAGCTATGTCGGGCAGGTAGGCATTATAGATAACACTTTTAAGATTATGTGCGGGTTTCTGCTCAATTTCCAACTGGGTAAGAAAACGGCTCCGCTCGCCGGCATCGAGTCCTTCACTTTCGGTGTTGTGCAGCAGGTATATGTTTTTAGCCCGCATCAGCAGGTGGTAAAAGTGGTAGCTGTATATGGCATCTTTTTCTTTATAGGTCGGCAATCCCAGTTCGCGCTTTACATCAAACGGTATAAATGAATTTTGTGTTTTCCCTGCTGGGAATTTACCCTCGTTCATACTGGTAATAATAACATTTTCAAAATCGAGTACACGGCTTTCCAGCACACCCATTACCTGCAACCCCGAAAGCGGCTCACCCTCAAAAGATACTTCTGCAAGCTCTATTACCTGTTTGTAAACCGATTGCAGTATGGCAAGCCCCGCCATTTGCGGATGGTTCTCATAATAGTTGATGAGCTTGTTTATAACCTTAAAAATGGAATATAAAAATGCCTTTGTTATTTTATCTTCTTCCTCATCATTGCTCAGGAAACCTTTAAGGCTTATGATGATATCAGACAGCCTTTGCAGTACACTTCCTGCATCGTCGTCCCACCTGTCAAAAAGCAGCCTGAAGAACGGAGATGCATCCGAATGGATGTCGAACAGTTTACTATGCGATAAAAAGGTAATGTTGTTCCTGTTTATGGTTTCTGTCAGTTTTGCAGCGCCGCTAAAAGGCTCTACAAGCGGATGAGTAAGTATATCAAGTACTTCACGGTAATACAGCGTATAGTTTTTTTCGCTGCGTTGCAATGCATTAGTATGCATTTTAAACAGTTTTTGCACCAGTATCTGTGCCGGGTTGTTGCGGCTGCTATAACCCATGGTAATGTTAAGCCCACCCACACCCAGTGGGAGGCTGTACAATAATGGTATAAGCAGGTTTTCTTCTCCCAGCACTACTGCGGTTTTATCTAACGACTGCCCGCTTTGCTGGATTTCTTCTATAATTTTTCCTGCAATTTTTGCCTGCCCCACCGTTTTAGGTGTGCCGATTATAGTTATATTCTTTTCCTTGCTGAACTCATCGGCTACCCACTCAAATGGCTGCCCGTAAAACTGGCGCCACTCTTTTTTAAACCTCCGGATAAATAAACCTGCATCATGGTAAGGGTCGTTAAGAAAAGCCTGGTCTATATCCCAGTATATTTTAGCCTGTCCGCACGAAAGCAGGTGCTGTATAATGTTTTCTTCGGCAGCATTCAGGGCATTAAACCCTGCAAAAATGAGTTGTTCTTTTGCAAAAGCATTAGAAAAATGGTTGATGTTATTTACTGCTTCCCTGTATATGAGCCCCTGGTAACCGGCACCTTTATCGAGAAGGTGGTTATATAGTGCTTCGTAATATTTTGGCAACAGCTCCCAAAATTCGAGATAATTTTTAATCATCCCGGTATGGTTCTGCACATCCAAAGACCAGTGGCTAAGTTCTTCTATGTCTTTTAAATAAGAAAGTACATGCTTTGGGTTAAGCAGGTAGCGGTCTATTTCGTTAAAGTCCTGCAACAGTATTTTGGCCCAGTTGGCAAAATTTTCAAAAGGCTGTTGCTTGTCTTTTGGAGTAAGCCCAATGTAAACATTGTAAAACTCAAAAAGCAGTTCTATGGTATCTATGCTGCGCACTCCTGCAACATCCTGTATAAAATCTTCTATGCTTATTATCTCGGGGGCAAAAACAACCGCCGACAGTTTTTTTTTAAGGGCTTCAATTAAAAAGATGCGGGCTCTTTTATTGGGAAGTACAATAGTAATGCCTGATAATGAGTTGCCATAATCGGCAACAAGCTGCGTGCTGAGTTTGTCTAAAAAAGTTGGCCCGGTCATGGTATAAAAATAAAAAAATGCCCCCGCATTGCGGAGGCATCTTTCAATTTATTTTGGTTGTATCAAATTATTCTTTGATAAGCTTCACTTCAACCCTACGGTTCTGAGCCTTACCGGCAGCAGTTTTGTTAGAAGCGATTGGCTTAGTTTCACCGAAACCTACAGACATTAACCTGTCACGTGCAATTCCGTGCTCTACTAAGTAAGTAACTACAGCAGCAGCCCTGTTTTCAGATAGTGTCTGGTTAAGTGCGTTGCTACCATCGCTGTCAGTGTGTCCTTCGATGCTGAACCTTGCCTGTGGATATTCTTTAAGGATATCTTTCATGTTTTCAAGTACAGGTAGTGTCTCATCTTTGAAAGAAGCTTTACCACTGTTGAACAGGATTGTTCTTGCATACTCGTTAAGTTGCTTCATAACTTCTTCAGTTACTTCAGGGCAACCACGGTTAGCAGCAGTACCTTTTACTTCAGGGCAAAGATCGTCTTTGTCAAGAACGCCGTCACCGTCAGTATCAGGCCAAGGGCAACCGTTGTTAGCTTTTGGTCCTGCTTCGTTAGGGCACTGGTCGCTGTTATCAGCTATACCGTCACCGTCAGTGTCAGGGCAACCCATCATGCTTGCTAAACCTGCTACATCCGGGCACTGGTCATCTTTATCAGCTACGCCGTCACCATCCCTGTCAGGGCATCCGTTAAGTTCAGCAAGTCCTGCTTCGTTCGGGCAGTCATCCTGGCTGTCTTGTATTCCGTCAGCATCTGAGTCAGGACATCCCTGGAATTGTGGTAGTCCGGGTACTTCAGGACAAAGGTCGTCTTTGTCATAGATACCGTCTTTATCTGTGTCTTTACCTCCGAATTTGAAAGTAAGACCGGCCATGTGCTGTATGTGCCTTGGTACATTAGCTTCTGCCTGATCTTCAAACGTATGCTTGTAAGTTGAAGATAGTGAAAGGCCCACGTTTTCTGCAAACCAGAAAGTAACACCAAGACCACCGTTTAGTGTACCGTTACCTTTTTCATCAATCCAGGTGTAACCACCACCAATGTGCAGGCTTGGGTCGAACCAGCTTGTACCAAGCATGCTTAGGAAGCTGTACTTAATAGTACCATCTACACCGTAGTAAGAAAGGTCTCCCGGATCTGATACCATATAATCCTGCGTGCCCGGAGTACGGGTTACAAGCTTATCTATTTTGTTTACCGAACCTGTTACTCCAAATACGAAACCTTGGCCAATGTGCCTCGATACATTCAGATAAGATACAGAAGGAAGGATGTTCCAGTGTTCTTTAGCGTCAAAATAGCCGCTGAACTGGTCACCGAATTCAGAAGCAGCGCCAAAACGTGTACTCACTGCATTGGCACCAAATGAAACGGCCCAAGGGTTGTTCTCGTCCTGCGCATGGGCGTTAAGTCCCATTGCCATAAGTGCAGCAACGAACAGTTTGTTAAGATGTCTCATACTTTTTAAATTTAATTACAAATAGGTTATATCAAGAACAAATTTACTCTGTTGTGTGTTAACAGCAAAACGATTTATTAAAAATTATCCTACTAAACCCGCTAAATTGTAGTTAAATAATAGTTAACGCTTTCCCAACTTCTGTAAATGAAGCAATTGCCTTGTCCAAATGTTCCTTAGTATGGGCTGCGGAAAGCTGTACCCTTATACGCGCCTTATCCTTTGGTACCACAGGAAAAAAGAACCCTATAACATATATGCCTTTCTTCAAAAGCTCGTCTGCCATGACTTGGCTAAGCTTGGCATCATACAGCATAACGGGCACAATGGCACTGTCTCCGTCTATAATATCAAAACCTGCTTTTTTCATTCCCTCTTTAAAGTAGTTGGTGTTCCACTCCAGCTTGTCGCGTAATGAAGTATCATTCTTTAGCAGGTCGAACACCTTAATAGAAGCGCCCACAATAGCCGGTGCAAGTGAGTTACTGAAAAGGTAAGGACGGCTGCGCTGCCTGAGCATTTCTATAATTTCTTTTTTGCCTGTAGTATAGCCACCCATAGCGCCGCCAAGCGCTTTGCCAAGCGTGCCTGTAATGATATCTACACGCCCCATAACGCCTTTGGCTTCGGGAGTTCCTTTTCCGGTCATACCTATAAAGCCCGCCGCGTGGCATTCGTCTACCATTACCAGCGCATCATATTTATCGGCAAGGTCACAAATTTTATCAAGCGGGGCTACAAGGCCATCCATAGAGAAAACACCATCAGTAACAATAATCTTAAACCTCCTGTTTTCTTCATTAGCTTTTATAAGCATCTCTTCAAGCTGCTCCATATTGTTATTTTCATAACGGTAGCGGGCGGCTTTACAAAGGCGTACACCATCTATAATAGAAGCATGGTTAAGGCTGTCAGATATTATGGCATCCTCTTCGCCCAGTAACGGTTCAAAAACACCGCCGTTGGCATCAAAAGCCGCGGCATATAATATAGTGTCTTCGGTGCCGTAAAAGTCTGCAATCTTCTGTTCAAGCTCTTTGTGTATATCCTGCGTACCGCAGATAAAACGTACTGACGACATACCAAAGCCGTGGCTGTCCAGCGTGTCTTTTGCTGCCTGTATTACTTCCGGGTGTGATGAAAGCCCCAGGTAGTTGTTGGCACAAAAGTTGAGCACCTTGCTGCCGTCTGTAAGCGTAATTTCAGCATCCTGCGGCGAAGCAATGATGCGCTCTTTTTTATAAAGGCCGTTTTCTTTTATCTGCTCCAGCTCATTAGCCAGATAATCTTTAATTTTTCCGTACATGATAATATTATAGTTTGTTGTTGTCTGATTATATTATTTCCTTAAATGGAATTGTAAAAATAATTGCAAAGATACAGAAAGCATATTCCTGCCTGTGCGTTACACGGCTAAATCTACCACATTTATATCTTCACCTATATATACCAGTGTTTTTCGGGCTACACTAAATCCCATCTCTGCAAGTGCTGCCTGGTAGCCGCCAAGCTGGCTTTCATAGCGTGCGCTGTGTTCGCCTGTTTTATAATCCAGCAGGTAGGCCATGCCATTACGTACAGCCACCCTGTCGGGTTTAATAGTAGCAAGGGCATTGCCTATTATACTCTGCTCGTTATATACTATATTATCTTCGGCAAAGAAATCCTGCAGCTCCGGGTGCTGCACAATTTTATACAGCGTTTCGGCGGCTGTTGCGCTCTGGCTTTGTACAATCAGTCCCGACTCTACAGCCTTTATCAGTGCCGTATGTATATCAGCCGCTGTTTTAACAAAAGATAAGATTTCGTGAGTAACATTACCAAATTCTATGGCCTGCTGCTGCCTATTGCCCCACATCAGCGCTTCGCGCTGGGCTATCTTTACCGCCCGCGGATTAAAATGCTGCGTTACTACCTCTATAGTCTGCTGTTGCCCATAGTGCCTTTCCGATTCAGAAAGGCGTTCCGAGTTACCAAACTCATATTCGTCTTTAAGGTTATCATAAGCATCTATACTTTGCAGGTAACTTATAAATAAAGACGACATATTATCGGTCAGCTCGCCCCTTGATGTAAAGTTGCGTCCTGAAATAATGTAAAGCTGTTCTTCGGCACGGGTTAGTGCCACATATAATATATTAATGTTATCGAGCAGTTCTTCCTGCTCCTTTATTTTATAGAGTTCTGCGCCGCGCTCGCCATACTCGGCAACACTCTTATTGCTGTCGATAAGCGCCTTCTGGAAACCGAATGTTTCATCGTCAAGCTCCAGCCACATTTTGCTGCGGGGGGCACGTGCATAATCTTCTTCTGCAAAAGGGAAAATAACTACGGGGAACTCCAGTCCTTTTGATTTGTGTATCGTCATGATGCGTACGGCATCATTACCTTCGGGCGACGGTATGCTGAATTTAGAGCCGTTGTTATCCCAATATTCTAAAAAGTCCGATATGCCCGACTGTGTGCGAATGTCGCGCTCCAGCACCAGATCAAGGAAATACTGTACATAGCTTTGGTTGGCTTTTTCTTTTATAAAAGCATCCACTATGGTTTCTACCGCTTCATAAAGCGATCTCTTGCGGCAGTCCCTGAATGATATTTTTACGCCATTACCTTGCAGCCATGCCTCAAGTGCTGCTTCTGTAGGCTGCTCCATGCCCTCGGCAATAAAATTGTGAATTTCGCTGCCGGGCATCCTGTTGCTGGCAACAAAATATAAAAAATGGGCTTTAGCCTCTCTGTTCTCATTGCTTTTAAGGTAGCGCAACAGGTTGATAATCAGCTTTACCTCTGTGGCATTTTCTATCAGCAGCGTTTCAGAAGATAGTATCGGCACGCCCTGCTCGGTCAGGTAATTGGCAAGCAATACCCCCGGCTGCCGCTTTCGGGTAAGCAGCACTATATCTTTATAATCGAAACCACGGGCAACCGCTTTTTGTATGGTGGCAAGCGTCGCTTCAAGATACAGTTCGTTCCTGTCGCGGGGCATGTCTTCTTCATCCGTTTCTGTTTCGGGTATAAAAGCTATGTTTACATAACCGCCCTGTTTATCATTAAGTTCCTGCCTGCTGCTGTTTCGGTACAGTTCGCAGTAATCGGCATCCTCAAACTTTTCAGAGAGGAAACAAAAGAATTCGTTATTAAAATCTATGATATTGCTGTAGCTCCTGTAATTACGCCCCAAGTTAATAACATCCATATCTGGATTAGAGAACGGATTGAATAACTTGCTCAACCCTATAAATTGTTCCGCCTTGCCGCCCCGCCAGCGGTAGATAGACTGTTTAGGGTCGCCCACAATCATAAGCGAGCCTTTATTGCCCTGAAGATCTTCCTGTGCGAGTGCATTGTCTATTAGCGGAATCAGGTTTTGCCATTGCATCTGGCTTGTGTCCTGAAACTCATCTATAAAAAAGTGGCGGTAGCGCTCGCCAAGCCGCTCATATATAAAAGGTGCAGGCTGGCTTTGTATTTCTTTATGGATGATAGCATTAAACTCGGATATAGAAAGTACATTCTGCTCTTTTTGGATGCGCTCCAGTTCCTGGCTTATGGAGTTGAGCAGCGAAAGCGGTGTTATGTTTTTAAGGAAAGCCTCATAAAAGTTTTTCTTTTCATAGTTCTTATACACTTTCTGCAGTAAGCCAAGTAGTGTAGGCGTTATGCCTTCTATAGCCAGGCGGTCTTTAGCGGCCTTGTTTATCTTTATATCATCGGCCTCATAGTATTTTTTGTGCGTAGGCTTTAATGCGCCGTCAATAATATATCCTATATGTTTAGGGAAGTCCTGCCGGGAGAACGATTTGGGGTCTATGCCTTCCTGCTCCAAAAGGTCGTTCAGATGGTTGCCCAACCCTTTACATTCAGCCTCTAAAACGGCAACTGCCTGGCGCAGCTTTTCTTTTATCAGCAGGAACTCCTCTATTGTTTTTTCGCGGAACTGCCCCAGTTCATTACGGTTGTTTTCGTTGATAAGCAACTTGCCTGTTTCAAACAATTCATAAGTAACATCCCAGCTTTTGTCGTTATCGGTTTTATCCAGCGAAAAATCGACCAACAAAGAGGTAAGCACATCATTTTCGCCCGCTTTGGCAATAATGGCATCAACGGCTTCCTTCAGTAGGTTTTCGGTTTCCAGCGATACATCAAAAGATACCGGAAGGTTAAGGTCGTGCGCAAAGGCACGTATTACTTTATGCGTAAACCTGTCGATGGTCGAAATATCAAAAGAAGCATAATTGTGGATAATGTTTTTGATGATAGCTTTCGACTTATCTTTAATGGTGGCAGGCGACAGTCCTGTTTCCTGCGAGAGGACGGTAATAAGCGCTTCCGCGCGCGGTGTAGGCTCATCTTTAGAAAAATCGGACAGGCTGAAAATAATACGGTTTTTCATTTCTTCTACCGCTTTGTTGGTAAAAGTTATTGCCAGTATTTTACGATACGTATCATCTTCGCCCGAGAGCAGGAGTATCTTAAGGTATTCTTTTACCAGCGTATAGGTTTTGCCCGAACCGGCTGAAGCGTTATATATAGTAAATGCAGATTTTGCCACTTGCTTTTCGTAAAAATTTAAATTTAGTAAGAGAAATTATAACAAAATCTTATTTCTTTTAAAGTATAAAATCTCTAAATTTGGATTAAAATTAATATTAATCTTTTAAAAACGCACATATCATGGCTTTTGAATTACCTAAACTTCCTTACGCGTATGATGCCCTTGAGCCTCATATAGATGCACGCACTATGGAAATACACCATACAAAACACCACAATGCATATACCACCAACCTTAATAATGCGATACAGGGTACCGACCTTGAAGGCAAGACTATCGAGAATATACTTATAAACCTTGATATGTCTAACGCTGCGGTTCGCAACAACGGTGGCGGTTATTACAACCATAACCTTTTCTGGCAGGTAATGTCGCCAAAAGGCGGCGGAGAGCCAACAGGTGAACTTGAAGCTGCCATAGAAAAGGCATTTGGCTCTTTTGAAGAATTTAAGGCTAAATTTGCTAAGGCTGCTGCGACACAGTTCGGTTCAGGCTGGGCATGGCTTTGCGTGCACCAGGGTGGTAAGCTTGAGGTATGCAGCACACCAAACCAGGATAACCCGCTAATGCCGGAAATTGGCTGCGGAGGTACACCAATACTTGGGCTCGACGTTTGGGAACATGCCTATTACCTTAACTACCAAAACAGGAGGCCGGACTATATTGATGCATTTTTTAATGTGGTAAACTGGGAAGAAGTTGCAAGGCGTTATGCTAACGAAAAATAAATGATCTCATTTTCTGGAGACAGGAACGGGTGCATGCAGATGCATCCGTTTTTTGTTTTGTTCAAACTTAAAAAATAAAAGCGGAAACATGGTTCCCGCTTTCGCCCCCAAAAAATACCGTAAATTAAATTTACTAATACTATTTGGTGCAAAAATAGGCAATAAAATTTACAAAGCAATTATTTATTTAAAATATTAATAAGCAGTAATTAAACTGTAAATTTTTTGTGTTTAAACATAACATAAAAAAAAGCGATACATGGTGTGTATCGCTTTTTTGCCCCCAAAAATACCGTAAAAATTAATTTACTATTGCTATTTGATGTCAAAAGTAGGGCAGGGGCGCGGTTGCTGCAACAGTTTTAGATGAACTGCATATAAAAACGTTGAGGTGACACTGCAGGATATAGTTCAACAAAAATTAAAGAATAAAAAAAAGCGATACATAGTGTGTATCGCTTTTTTGCCCCCAAAAATACCGTAAAAATTAATTTACTATTGCTATTTGATGTCAAAAGTAGGGCAGGGATGCGGCTGCTGCAACAGTTTTAGATGAACTGCACATAAAAACGTTGATAAGTGTTTAATATGGGATTTTTAGAAATTGTGTTGTCTTTCTCAAATGTTTTATGACTTCAATCCATCCAAAAATTCTTTGGCTGCACTATTAACCTCACTTTCAATTTCGTCTATTGTAGGGTTTGCTACTAAATTCATAAGGGTATTAATTATTCTATGGTTAGGCTTTTGTTCAGCGTCAGCAATTAATCCTACTATCCAATATTTCCACATGCCATCATCACTTTTTAATATTGAAATGATATGTTCATCTATTTCATTAATGTGTCTTTTAAAATATGTATATATTGGATGAGCCACAGGCCAATTGCAATCTTTAAGCCATTCTAAGAGTAGAGGTATTTCTTCGCTAATTTCTGCAATTGTGTAACAGTCTAAATTTTCAACAGCTTTAATATCTGATTTATGCTTAGGTATGATATTTTTCATCCGAATTATTGTATGAACGATTTGAATGTCTGTATGTTTTTATCGGTGTTTTATTTTCCCTAAATTTATAAAATAATAAAATCCGATAATGAAAATCTCCCTTATACAAACCCATTTAACATGGGAAGACCATAAAGCCAACCGGGATAACTTTACCGAAAAGATAAAAAGCATTGAGGCTACCGACCTGATACTGCTGCCCGAAATGTTTGCCACAGGCTTTACCATGAACCCGCAACGTGTAGCGGAAGAGAGCAAGGGCGAATCGGTGCAATGGATGCAGCAAATGGCTAAGGTAAATGACTGCGCCATAACCGGCAGCCTTGTCATTAAGGAAAACGGCAACTATTACAATCGCCTTTACTTTGTATATCCTGACGGCAGCTACAAGACCTACAATAAACGTCATTTGTTCTCGCTTGCAGGTGAGCACAAACATTATACTGCAGGCAGCGAGAAATTGATTTTAGAGTACCGTGGCTGGAAGATATGCCCGCAGGTGTGCTACGACCTCCGGTTCCCGGTTTTTGCGCGTAATACTGAAGATTATGACCTGCTGTTGTATGTTGCCAACTGGCCGCAGCCACGCATACAGGCATGGGATGCATTACTGCCTGCGCGTGCGATAGAGAATATGTGCTATGTGGCAGGGCTGAACCGCAACGGGCAGGATGAGAATGGTAACAATTACAATGGCCATTCTCAGGTTATAGACGGGCTTGGTAATTACTTACTGGAACCGTTTGCCTATGAAGATGTACAAACGATAACGCTGGATAAAGCCCATCTTGGCGAAATCCGGGCTAAGTTCGGGTTTTTGAACGACAGGGACAGTTTTACCCTCCACCCGCACCGCTAAGGTCGAAGGTTTCCTCCATGTCCCAGGTGGCATGCAGATCTATTGTTTTCGGGGTATAGATAACCTGTTCCGGCTGCCTTTTCTCGAGGTAGTTCCCGGTGTCCCATTCGCGGTTACCGTTATCGTCATATATAACCCTTAGCCTGTACTGCGCAGGTTGCAGGTTTTCAAAGCTAACCCTGGTTTCGCCTTCAGAGTAATATTCAGCAATGGTTTCACCTTTAGTATCGGTTACATGCAGTATAAGCGGAAAGCGCTTAACATTTTGCAGCGTGATAAACAGATTGCCGTAATCGGCATATCCTGTTGTTGACAGATTATAGGTAATCGTGTCGTTCTCCTTGCCGTAAAAATCGCGCAGGGCACCGGGCAATAGCGTAAAAGTGTACTTTTGGTTCTCATCCTTTACAAAATCAAACTTTAGCTCCTGCCTAAAAGCATCATAAGCATGAGTAAAGGCAAGCGCAGTGCTGTCTTTTTGCATCAGGCTTATTTTTGTGCTGTCAACAGCAATAAGCGGTGTTGCCATTTGCAGCGTAAATTTTTCACGAAAGTGTATGCCTCCCTTTTGTACCGCAGTAATTGACAGCGAATCGGCAGCCTTCATTTCCTTAAACCGCACATTATAATCCTTAATAGAATCACGATAGGCTACATTAACTTTAAGCGAGTCGGCAACAATATTGCGGGGTAGCCATACCTGCACCGAGTCTTTGTCTTTCATGTTTGTAACCAGGCTTTGTATGGCTTCGCCTGTAACAGCATGGTTTACCTTAACTTTAATTTCCTCAGGTTTTATACTGCCCTCATAGCCTGCAACCAGCCTGTTAGATGAAACCTGGCTTGGCTTTTTAGGTTTATAAGGCAGTTTTTCTTTAAATAACTCTAACTGATATAATGTGTCGTTAGGCAGGGTAATGGTCTGGTTGAGGAATGCGATTTTGTCACTTTTGGGTTCGTATTTATAATTGTTGTTGCCATCTTTTAAAGCAAAAAGCCTGTACCTGCCCTCTTTAAGGTTCTGCAGCGAGTACATTACCATACTGTCGAGCGTGTTGGTAACATAGCGGGGCTGCTGCTTGTATATGGTGGAGTCATTATAAGCTTCATTTTCCTCATACAGCATTACGGTAACAAAATTATCGGTTTCGAGGCTGTAGGCATCTTTTATCTTTCCGCCAAGCGAAAGCGAGTCGATATAGCTTCCTGTACTGAATACAAACCGGAACTGTGAGTAGGGGTTGCCCTCGTTATTATCAGTAATACTCTGCCCAAAGTTAAAGCTGTAGGTAGTATTGGGCTCAAGCGTATCTTTTATGTTGATACGGATGTATTCGCTGGCACTGCCCGCAGGCGTAATAACCGGCGGCGTAGTCATGGGCGGCGAAATAATAAGCTGCTTGTTTACATCTTTTATCTTGATATACTCATTAAAATTGATGCGTATTTCGTTACCGGTAAAATTAGTGCTCATATTTTTGGGCGAGCTGCTAACCAGCACGGGCGGAATGGTATCTAAAGGCCCTCCGGTAATATTACCGCGCTTTGCACAGCCGGCAAGCGCTAATACGGCAATTATCATGTAAATGAGTATCCTGTTCTTCAGCATGGTGAATTCATTATCTGCACAAAATAACAATTATATTCAGTGGAAATAAAATGTTTTTTAAAATTTAAGAATGTGCATAGGCAATAGTAACAATGCTGAGCTTTGCGCCGGGTATTATGAGCAGTGCCCTTCCGCAAGATTCGAGCGTGGCACCCGTGGTGACAACATCGTCTATAAGCAAAAAGTGCCTGTTGTGGTGGTGCTCATTAAACCGCACATCAAATGCAGAGCCTATAATAGCTGCCCTTGCCTCGAGGTTTTTCTTAGTCTGGGTTTTGGTATAGCTCGTTCTTATAAGTACATCTTCAGTATAGGCCGCGCCTAAACCTTCTGCAAGTGCCTGCCCAAAAGCTGCTACCTGGTTATAGCCGCGCTCCTTCAGCTTTTTAGGGTGAAGTGGTACAGGTATAATATCAGTTACATCGTGTAGCGCATCAACCTCTTTCAGCTTAAGCGCACCCCATTGCCCCATAAAGCCGCCCACATCCTGCCTGCCTTTATATTTAAGCTGGTGTATAAGCTGCTGCACTATACCCTCTTTATGAAAATATACTAATGATGATGCGTGCTCTAAAGGCAGCCTGCCATAAAACCTTTTATAGGTTTCGTTATCCGTTATTTTGTGATGCTGTGTGTAGGGCATGTCGTGCAGGCACGTGGCACACAACAGCATACCGCCGCCGGGCAGTACACCATCGCAGCCGGGACACATTTCAGGATACAGCAGGTTAATCAGGCTTTTTAGCATGGGTTTTATTTCGAGGTTTTAAAGATATAAAATTTGGAGTACGAACAAATTGTGTATTGGAATTGAATTATTTAATGTTATTTTTCGTAGGTTTATAAAATCCTAAAAAATTACAAAAATGTCAAAAGACAAACAAAAAATTTATAAACTTGAACAGGTATTTACTCCAAGTAAACCTGCAGACATAACATTTGTTGAAAGAAATGAGATAAATAGGAGATTAGATCGCGCTTTAAAAACTAGCGGTAAACAAATCATTCTATATGGTTTCTCTGGTGTAGGAAAAACAACACTACTTTTTAAAAAACTCCATGAATTTAAAATTAGCTATATCAAGACAAGCTGCATTAATGGGATGACTATACAAGATATCGTTATTGATGCATTTAGTCAGCTTGATATTTATTATTCTATCCAAAAAGATAACGTTGAATCTAATAGTGTAGGTGGTAATTTAGAAGCGAGTTTTTGGGTTTTAAAGGCAGGGATAAAGGCTGAGTCTAAAGGGGATTCAAAAGTATCTCAAAAAAGGGCAGTTGATTTACCAATTACGCCTCAAAATCTTGCAAAGTTTATAGGTTCAAAAAATTTGGTTTGGGTTATTGAGGACTTTCATAAAATTGAAGAATCTCATAAAAAACAGATGGCTCAAATTATGAAAGTATTTATGGATGCTTCGACAGAGTATTCTGATTTAAAAATAATTGCACTAGGTGCTGTAAACTCAGCTAGGGAGGTTGTTCAGTATGATTCTGAAATGAAAAGTCGAATTTCTGAAATTGAAGTTCCTTTAATGTCTCACGACACATTGAAAAGAATTATAGAAACAGGTGAACGCTTGTTAAACATTAAGTTTTCAGATAATGTAACTAATCGAATAGTAACTTATTCAAGCGGTCTACCAGCAGTAACACATCAACTTTGTCTTCTGATGTGTGAACTAAATGATGTTTTTAAGACACAAAATATTAAAATTAAAATACAAGGGCAAAAGTTTGACGAAGCAATGAAAGAATATGTTGAAGAAAACTCAGATTCTTTCAGAGCAATTTATGAACAGGCTACTAAGGTAATTCATACAAGAAAAAATGAAAATCCATTAGATATACTTGGGTTTATAATTACATTAGGAAAAGAAAATTTTTCTATCTCGGAACTTAAAGAAAGCATTCAAAAAGGTAATGTAAACTACAAGGGTAATAATTTAAAAAAGTACATTGATGAGTTTACACAACCCGATCGCTCGGAATTGTTGCGTTTCAACAGTAATCATAATACATACTATTTTTCGAATCCGTTCATAAAGGCATATGTTCAATGCTCTTTAAAGACAGACAATCCAAAAACTAGTAATTTTGATATAGATTTTAAAAATGTTTTAAAAGAGGAACTTATTTTGGCTCAAAAAGTATTCAAAGATGATTTTGGCGATTTCGATTTTGGTGATTTTGAAGATTTATAATCTATGCAGTTAAGTCTAAAACTTAAATCGCTTTTTATATTTTTGCAGCATGGCAAAACAAGACGATATATTTAAGAATGTAATATCGCACGCAAAGGAGTATGGCTTTATATTCCAGTCGAGCGAAATATATGACGGGTTAAGCGCAGTTTATGACTACGGGCAAAACGGCGCCGAGCTGAAAAAGAACATCCGCGAATACTGGTGGAAAGCTATGGTGCAGATGCATGAAAACATAGTAGGTATAGATGCCGCTATATTTATGCACCCAACCACATGGAAGGCCAGCGGACACGTAGATGTCTTTAACGACCCGCTGATAGACAACAAAGACAGCAAAAAACGCTACAGGGCCGATGTGCTTATAGAGGATTATGCCGAAAAGCTAAACCAGAAAGCCCAGAAAGAAATAGAAAAAGCACGTGCCCGTTATGGTGAAGCCTTCAATGAAGAAGAGTTTAAGGCTACTAACGCGCGCACCAAAGAATATTTAGAGCGCAAAGACGCTATACTGCAACGCATGGCACGCTCATTGGAAAGCGAGAACCTTGCGGATGTAAAAGCACTTATCGAGGAGCTTGAAATTGCCGACCCGGATACCGGAAGCAAGAACTGGACAGAGGTACGCCAGTTTAACCTTATGTTCGGTACCAAACTTGGGGCAGAAGCGCAGCATGCTATGGACTTATACCTGCGCCCCGAAACGGCTCAGGGTATATTTGTGAACTTCCTTAACGTGCAAAAAACCGGAAGGATGAAAATACCGTTTGGTATTGCCCAAACCGGTAAAGCTTTCCGTAATGAAATTGTAGCAAGGCAGTTTATTTTCCGTATGCGTGAATTTGAGCAGATGGAAATGCAGTTTTTTGTGCGCCCCGGCGAAGAAATGAAATGGTATGAGTACTGGAAAGAAACCCGCCTTAAATGGCATATGTCACTTGGTCTGGGTGCAGAGAATTACCGTTTTCACGACCACGAAAAACTGGCGCATTATGCCAATGCAGCAGCAGATATTGAGTTTAACTTCCCGTTTGGGTTTAAAGAGCTTGAGGGCATACACAGCCGTACGGACTTCGACCTTAAAGCGCATGAACAGTTTAGCGGTAAAAAATTACAATTCTTTGATGCAGAGCTAAACCAAAACTACGTGCCATATGTAGTAGAGACCTCTATAGGCTTAGACAGGATGTTCCTTGCAGTATTTGCCACATCGCTTAAAGAAGAAACCCTTGAAGATGGTTCAGAGCGTACCGTGCTGCAACTTCCTGCCGTGCTGGCACCAACAAAAGCCGCAGTGCTTCCGCTACTTAAAAAAGACGGACTACCCGAAGTAGCCCGCGAAATTATAGACGACCTGAAATGGGACTTTAATGTAGCCTATGACGAGAAGGATGCCGTTGGCCGCCGTTACCGCAGGCAGGATGCCTTGGGTACGCCTTTCTGTATTACAGTTGACCACCAGACACTGGAAGACCAGACGGTAACCATTCGCCACCGCGACACTATGGTTCAGGACAGGGTTAAGATATCAGAATTGAGAGGAATAATAAATGAAGAAGTTTCCATGAGGAAATGGCTCATGAAAGTGAAATAGAAAACTAAAGCTCCCGGAAGGGAGCTTTAGTTTTATAATGAATATGAAAGAAAGAATTAACAATGTAATTAATGCATTCAATATTGCTCTCCTTGATGGATTGTATTCATCAGAAGAAATAATTTCGATTATACGGAATAATTCACAACTTAAAGAAGTATTTACAGAAGATCAACTGGCCCATGAACCATTGAGAGAAATAATGTTCGGCGGTAAAGACATATTGCAAGGTAACTCGGGCAATGTGTTATTTGAACTTATAAGGAAAAAGATTGACAATCCATATTTCCGGGATCATATTACTGTACTTAAAATACTCGAGACGATGACGTGGGCTTCGATGGTGAATAATTCAAAAGCTGATGAAATTGAAAGCCTTATTACATTTTTTGAGGAAGAACAATATATGCAGATTACACCTGCCGTAATGCAACGTGTCAAAAAATGTGTTGCCGGATATGAAGATTTTGATATCGATACTTATTTAGTGGATGAGACAGTGTGATTGAATCTATT
>CEQG01153695.1_pt1 | contig 91377 bp, 89 predicted proteins | sample 350301 | NCBI WGS metagenome assembly CEQG01 (sample SAMEA2621242, study PRJEB7988) | marine metagenome | isolation source: saline water (ENVO:00002010), including | reverse complement strand
ATTTAATTCACTATTTCGAAAAGGGGGGAAGTGGTGCCGATATTGGCCCTTTAAAGAACGACCAAATGGTATTGGCGGGTTTACGCCCAGACTCTCAAAGATATTTTGACCATCATCATGCGGCTAACGATACTTTTGATGCTGTTAATAAGCGGGAATTGGAATTGGGAGGAGCTGCAATGGCGAGTTTAATTTATCTTTTTGATAGATACGGGACAAAGAAGGAATTCACTACGATAAAAAAATAGTCTTTTTAAAAAGCACCGTGATTATTTGTAAAGCCTTGTTATATCAAGGCTTTTTTATTTTTTAAGAGGTTAATATTCTTCGGAAGGAATAGTAAATGATTATCGGGCATTACCTAAAAGCTGAATTTTTGGCAAACTAATTGTATCTTTAAGTAAGTGATTATAATACTAACCTATGTTTAAAAATTGTTCCATCATAAAATCTTTGTGCGTTATTTTGCTACTTTTGGGAAATTTTCCCGAAGCAACTTTACGTGCTCAGAACGCTGATGCGGAACAATCTTTTTTTCCAGGGAAGTTTAGTAAAGACTCTTTAGTACATTTTAAAAAGGAAGCCATTTTGGCTGCAGATCAGCGTAATGTAGTTAAAGCTGCGTATTTTGTTGAAGAGTACATAAGGTACTCGGCAGAACTTAGCTTTTTGGAAACTAGCAATTTCAAACCATTACAGCATACTCCCGAATTTAAAAAACTTCGAAAGAAATATGCCTTCAACTTTAATTGGCTGCACTTCTTTTATTTGTTTTCTGCGTTGTCGGGATTTTTCATCGGACTCATGATTTTTCTTAAAAAAGGGAATGATAAGATTTCGGCAGTCCTCATTAGCTTGTTTGTATTGATGCACTCCATTTTTATCTTTCATATTTTCCTGCACAATACCAATTTGAAATATCAAGTTCCGCATATTTTGAATATGTCCACTATTTTTTCCTTTTTGTATGGTCCCTTGCTTTATTTTTACTTTAAGAGAGTCGCTTTGAAATATGAATTTAATAAGTGGGACTTATTGCACTTGTTGCCTACTTTAGTAATCGTCGTCATGATGATGCCTATTTACCTTCTTCCAGCTAGTGAGAAGTTAAATGTTATGCTGCATGTAAGCAATCAGGCAGATTTTCCTCCTTTGTTTTGGGGGGTGGTGTCAAAAACACTTTCCTTGGCTATTTATGGATTTCTGATTTATAAAATTTTCCTTAAGCTTAAGAAAGAACGTTCTTATTCTCCAGATACTGTAAAATGGTTGCATGTTTTAGTGGTTTTGGCAGGAACGTATGTAGTTTCCTATATTATTTATGGACTCACCATTAGTGATGTCATTCTAAGATTTGATTTCCTGTACCATCTTCAAATTATCGCTATGGCTTCTATGGTGCTCTATATTGGTTATGCTTCTTTTCAACAACCTTTGTTGTTTTCATCTTCCTTCGGAAGAAAAAAAGACAAGTACACCAAATCGGGACTCACGCCTAGTTATTCCGTAGAACTAAAAGAACAATTATCGGATTTGTTGGAAAATGAAAAAATTTATCTGAAAAATGATGTGAGCTTGGATGTAATCGCTGAACGATTGAATACGACGCGCCATAATGCTTCACAAGTAATCAACGAACATTTTGGACTCAATTTTTTTGACCTGATCAATAAATATAGAATTCAGGATGCCGTGGAAATTTTACAAAATGATACCTCACGTACCATTATTGATGTGGCTTATCAAGTGGGATTCAATAATAAGGTGACGTTTAATAAATCCTTCAAACGGTTTCTATCACAAACACCTACTCAATATTTAGGGTCTCTTTAAAAATTTTGAGAAGGTGCCCAAAATGAATTTTTATGTCCTTGGGCTTTGCTAACTTTGCGCTTTCAACTTAAAAGCCGTGCTTCAGCAATATACCAAAGAGTTTCGATACAACATTAAATTGGCAACCCCTGTCATACTTGGGATGCTAGGACATACCTTGGTGGCTTTTGTCGATAATGTCATGGTGGGGCAATTGGGTACGGCCGAATTGGCAGCAGTTTCCCTAGGGAATAGCTTTATGTTTATTGCCATGTCGCTGGGAATAGGTTTTTCAACCGCCATTACTCCATTGGTTGCAGAGGCCGATGGTGAGGAAAATGTGTTGAAAGGGAAGTCTTCGTTTAAACACGGACTCTTTTTATGCACGGTCCTGGGTCTTGCTTTGTTTTTTATGGTCTTTTTTGCAAAACCATTAATGCATATCATGAACCAACCGCCCGAAGTGGTTGAATTGGCCATGCCTTATCTAACGTTGGTCGCTGCTTCTTTGGTTCCCTTAATTATTTTTCAAGCCTTTAAGCAATGTAGCGATGGTCTCTCCATGACCAAATATCCTATGTATGCGACCATTTTGGCAAATGTGGTCAATGTGGTCCTAAACTATATTTTCATCTTCGGAAAGTTTGGAGCGCCACAACTAGGGGTAGTGGGTGCAGCCATTGGTACCTTGGCTTCAAGAGTCGTCATGCTATTTTACTTGTGGTATTTGATGTCCAGGCACTATAAGTCGCGGGAATATGTCACACATATTAAGTTGTTTAAGCTTACGGGTTCCATGCTTAAAAAATTACTGAATATCGGTTTTCCATCTGCATTGCAAATGTTTTTTGAAGTGGCCATTTTTACGGCTGCTATTTGGCTTTCAGGGATTTTAGGTAAAAACCCCCAAGCAGCCAACCAAATTGCCTTAAACCTATCTTCCATGACCTTTATGGTGGCTATGGGCTTTAGCGTGGCAGCCATGATTCGAGTGGGGAACCAAAAAGGAATGAAACGCTTTCGCGAATTACGGCGCATTGCGTATTCTATTTTTTTCTTAACCACCCTTTTAGCAACATTTTTTGCCTTGGTATTTTTCTTGTTTAGAACCGAATTACCCAAACTCTATTTAGAATTTGACGATCCTACCGACATAGCCGATACGCTGGAAGTATGGACCATCGCTTCCAAGCTCATGTTTATTGCAGCGATCTTTCAAATTAGCGATGCCTTGCAAGTAGTAGCTTTAGGAACGTTGCGTGGCATGCAGGATGTGAAAATACCCACCTTTATTACCTTCGTGGCTTATTGGCTTATAGGCTTTCCAGTCTCTTATTATCTAGGAATGCACACCGAATATGGCAGCTCGGGAATCTGGATAGGGCTTTTGGCAGGACTTACCGCTTCTGGAATCATGCTGTTTGTTCGTTTTGAAATACTGTCGAACCGGCTTATTACCGACTAGTCTTCAATTTCTTGATTCAACAAGACCAAAATTTCATTGATTTCCTCTAATAAGGGTTGATAATGAGCGGTTTCGGTAAGGGAACCTGTTAAAATAAATAATAGAAGTTCGTTTTCAAACTTCATCGATTCTAACAAAGCCAGGTTACTGCCCACCCGAGAGCTCTTTTTAAGTCCCATTTCTGAAGTAACCCCCGTTTCATCCAGTCCCGTTCGAATACTACCTTCTTCCCGTAAGACATTCAGTAGCCGTTCGCGCTGCTCCTGAAGCCCTCTTTCTTGATATTTAATACTTTGTATAAACGACTCCCATGAGGTTAAAGACTTTCGAAGGTCTGGATTGGAAATTACTTTTAACCCTCCTGTATTAATCAGTTCATTTAACAGGGAATTATTGGGGTTATAGGAAATTTCATTGGTGAGGGACTGAAAAATCAAAACGGAAAGTTCCTTTTCGGTAGGGCGCGTTTCCGCATCTATAAAAGCGGCAATTTTTTTGGAGTTTTCATAGTTCTGCTGATTGACCTCTATTAATTTTTCCAGTTTTATTTTACTCAAAACAAACTCCTGGCGCAATCCCAAAAGGTAAAACTGTTCTTGGTCGCGTTCTTGTTCCCGGATGTTCCAATTGTTAATGCCCAAGGCAATTAAGATACCAATGACAATCAAAATAATTTCACCCAATGCGTACAAAAGATAATGCCGCACTTTTTTTTCAAGAATCATTTTTTTCCGAAGTTTTCGAAATAGCCGAAACATAGTTGGTAAGGTTGGTTAGCGAAGTAAATTTAAAAAAAGTATTCGATTTTATTTAGAGTATGGATTCCCAAACTGAAGAGCTTTATACTTGATATTTCTCTATCTTTGCGAAACTAATTCAGAATACTATGGAACTTCCGAAATTCATTTTAGGCGATAACACCGATTTCCCCAATGCGATTTTTGTGATTCATACTGACTTCCCCCGTTTTGTCATCAACTTGGAGAATGATGAGGTAGAATGGTTGGAAGAATTTGATCAGCACGATGAAAAAGAGATTGAAGCCGAAGCCGAAAATTACATTCGGGAGGCAACCGAATTCTACGATCGGGAAATAGCACGCTACGACGAGGATGCTTGAGGAATTACTGAAATACGACACCGAACTCTTTCTCTACCTTAATAATTTGGGGAGTGAATCATGGGACGGACTCTGGCTGTTCATTACCGAAAAATATGCTTCCATACCGTTGTATGTTTTGTTGTTGTTTTTGGTTTGGAAAAAACTACACTGGAAGGGCACGTTCATCCTTTTGGTTTGTGTAGCATTGATGATTACGGCCACCGATCAGCTGGCCAATTTATTCAAATATGTATTGTTTCAAAGGCCTAGGCCCTGTAGGGTCGAAGCGATTCAGGACCAGATGCGTTTCATTGCCGATGTGTGTGGTCGTTATGGGTATTTCTCTGCCCATGCCGCCAGTAGTATGGCAGTGGCCGTTTTTTTAGGATGTTCCTTCCGAAGCACCTATCGCTATTTACCATTTCTATTACTTTTTTGGGCTGTGATTGTGGCGTATAGCCGAATTTACCTAGGCGTACACTATCCATTGGATATCATTACCGGAATGTTTTTTGGCGCCCTTATCGGAAGCGTCTTCTATAAAGTCCAACAGTGGGCCCAAAGAAAGTTTATTGCTTCGTGAGCAAGTACAGATCCCTCCAAAGCCGAGGACGGTGCGAGCGTTCTCCGGGAGCTTTGGGGTTCATGTCGTAGCGGATAATTTTTTCTACGGAATACCCCTTAAAGCGGTTCTTTAATTTTCCTTGTTGGTCTTCCGAAACCAAGAGTCCGAAGCGGGTTTCCTTCGGATAATTTATTTCATTCCCTTCTGAAATTTCACGAATTGGTTTTCCGTAGGCCCAAATCAATTCTGGGGTAAATCCGCCCAACTCATACACTGGCAACTCGGTTTTGGCTTGCCAATCGTTTAGTTGTTTCAAACTTTTGTATTCCGGATTTACGGTTAACGCTTTGGCTAAGGGCATTCCAAACAGGATAATCGCTACAATAAAGGCAATATTGGCATAAAAAGCCTTCGGAATGTCTTTTCGATAAAGACTTCGGAAGAGATACAAACCAATTCCAAATAAGGCAACCGAGAGTAACCCATACCATACCCATTGACCGCTTAATTGCTCCTTCAGAAACAAATAGCCTCCCACGGGAAATGCCACGCCTATGATTGCTATTAATCCGAAGTGAAGATACACCGGGAAGGTCTCCTTTTTTGCGGTAAGGGTTTTAAAGCTTCGGAAGAGGTACTCTAGGTAAAAAGCAGTGTTTAAGGCCAACGGAATGAGTACGGGAAGCAAATACCTCGATTTCTTTTCAGGGATAAGGGAAAGCAATACCACAGAAAGCATTGTCCACCAAAAGGTAAATCGATAGCCTTTTTTGTCAAAAACCCTATTTTTTAAGTAAGGATAGAGTAATCCCATAAAAGCAGGAAGCGTCCAGACCCCGCTTTGGGTAAAGAAACTCCAATAATAGTAAAAAGGGCGGGTGTTGTAGCCGGTCCAATTGGATGTTTCCTTTTGGGTGATTTCTGCAACCGATTGAGTGTCGAACGTATAGGTATACCAAAACCACCATCCCGAAAGAACCACTGCTACCCCTAGAAAAAGGAATAAAGGAAGCAGTCTCTTTTTAAAGTTTTGATAGCGATAGACGATTCCGTAGGCTATGAGGAAGGGCAGTAGTAGTGCATATAATGAAACGGGCCCTTTGCTCATAAAGGAGGCACCAAAGAATACGGCTGCGATAAGGGCGTTTTGAAGTTTCTGACTTTCCGAAGAAAAAAACCGGAATAAAAAAAAGATACAGCCCATCATAAAGGCATGGGTAAAAATATCCCATTGTCCATTCCGTCCTGCAAAAATGATGTAAAAGGAAGTTGCAAGAATGAGTCCGCTAAGTAAACTGTAACGTTTGTCAAAGGTAAATGTATGGGCCATTTTATAGGAAAAAAGTACGGTGAGCAAACCCATGATGGCAGCAGGCAATCGTAACCCAAACAAACTCTTTAACCCAAAAACCATTGCCGAAAAAGCAGTTAACCAAGTAGGAAGTGGCGGTTTTTGATATCGAGGCTCTCCATTGATCGTGGTGAAAATCCAATTTCCATCCTGAATCATTTCCCGGGCCGTGATAAAATTCCGGGCTTCCATGATGTTCACGAAAATGGCATCGAGATGGACAAAAAAGATCCCAAGGCAAACTAGGGTCACAACCCACAACGGATGTTTATTGAGCCACTTCATTCTTTCCTATAAAAATATTTCGTACATAAATAATAAGTCCGGAGCCATGTCCAATTAGTAGAACGGGATCTTTCCTATAAATAGCATATACAATAATCAAGGCAGCTCCCAGCGCACTTAATCGCCAAAAACCAAGAGGTAAATGCGATACTTTCTTTCTTTCAGAATAAATCCATTGGTAAATAAACCGAAAGGTAAACAACAGTTGGGCGATGATCCCTAGCCACAAAAGCCAAGTGGGAATCGCTTCGTTATTAAATAATTCATAGATATCATACTCCCCATTGTTATAACCGTAAATAACGATCAAAACCGGGAAAATCAATAAAAACCCTCGAAACCAAATGGGGCTCTTTTGCCATTGGCCTTGAAGGTGTAGGTTCCGGATATAGATAAAATAGGTAAGCGATTGCCCTAACATGATGGCAAAATCGTCCCGTAAATACCCATACACAAAAAGGAGGAAAGAAGCCAAGAGGCTTAATTTCCAGAATAGGGAAGGGGTAATGATGCGTTTGTTTTTTTCAGAAAGGATCCATTGTAATACCAGCCTCCCCGAAAAGAGAATTTGGGCTAGAAATCCGATGGAATAAATAAGCCAAGTGCTCATCCTTTGTCTTTCACTTCGTAGTTAATGTACTTCTTCTTCATCCAAAGGTAGGCAAAGCAATCCATTAAAGGTCCCAGCAAGCGGTTCCACAAACCAAATTTGGCGGTTCCAGCCATTCTTGGAAAGTGTTGCACGGGAACTTGAAGTATCTTTCCATTTTGCAATAAAATCATGGCTGGTAAAAAGCGGTGCAACCCTTTAAACATAGGGATTCGTTTGGCATAGTCGCTTTTAATCACTTTTAAGGGACAGCCGGTGTCGTCCATTCCATCGTGGGTAAACGCCCTTCGAATGCCATTGGCGATTTTTGAAGACATATTTTTTACGAACGAATCCTTTCGATCGGCACGAACACCCGTCACCAAATCGTACTCGCCAATGTGTTTCAATAGTAAATTGAAATCTTCCGGGGCCGTTTGCAGATCACTGTCGATATATCCTAACAACGGACTCTCCACATGGTCGAAACCTGCTTTAATGGCGGCACTCAATCCGCGGTTTTCTTTAAAGGAGATATAATGGAAAGCCTGATTTCTTCGGCAAATTTCCTCAATGAGTTGTTGACTACTGTCTTTGGACCCATCATTCACAAAGAGAATGGCTGTTTTCTTAGAGGCGATTTTGGTGTAGGCCAATAATTCTTTTTCGACCCGTTCCAGATTCTCCTCCTCATTATACACGGGAACAATGATGGTAAATTCGTACATAAACTACAAATACTTTGTCTGCAAAAGTATTTCTTTTTTATGGAATAAAACAGAAACGCAAAAAAGGTGTTATTTTGCAGTATAATTCACATCTATGAAAGTTCTTATTACCGGTGCTGCCGGATTTATTGGTTCCCATACAGCTGAAAGGCTGCATTCCTTGGGGCACGAAGTACAGGCTATTGATAATTTTTCTCCGTATTACGATATCAAACTGAAGCAGCTCAATGCCAAAGACCTTTCCGAAAAAGGCATTGCCGTTCAAAAAATAGATTTGCGAAACGATGATTTGTCGCAAGCCATTCAGGAGGGGATTGATTACATCTTTCACTTTGCAGCACAACCGGGTATTTCGCAGACCAGTAGTTTTGAAGACTATTTTTCGAATAATTTCTTCGGAACGCAACGCTTATTGGACCTTTTTGAAACCTTTGAAAAAAAACCCTTCTTTGTGAATATCGCCACTTCCTCTATTTATGGGTTGAATGCCATCATGACCGAAGAAGAAGCCCCAAAACCTGCTTCTTGGTACGGAGTGACCAAACTAGCTGCCGAACAGCTGGTCTTAGCCTATAGCCGAAGAGGATTACTGAAAGGTACTTCCTTACGTTTGTATTCGGTCTACGGCCCCAGGGAACGCCCCGATAAATTGTACACCCGTTTGATCGATTGCGGATTGAATAACAAACCTTTTCCCTTGTATGAAGGAAGCGATAAACACTTGCGTAGTTTTACCTATGTTCAGGATATTGTAGATGGCATTGTGAGTGTGATAGGGAAGGAGTCGGTTTGCAATGGGGAGATTTTTAACTTAGGGACGGAAGAAGAAAATACCACCGCCACGGGAATCGCTACCGTAGAAGCCATTTTAGGTAAGAAAATTACCATTGAAAAGCAGCCGCCCCGACCTGGCGACCAATCGCGAACCTGCGCCAATATCGATAAAGCACGAAAATTGTTGAATTATAACCCGCAGACGTCTTTAAAAACGGGCCTGGAAGCACAGGTAGCGTGGTTTCGCAACAATTTTATGAATTAATCGCTTCGAAGGTAATTGTATTTTTTTAGGTCTTCTTCTGAAAACACTGCTGTAAGGGAACCTTCTTTCAGTACATAATTTTGGCTGGAAACCTCAAAAACATCGTGGTAATAATGATCGGTAATGATCATCCCCTTGAAAAGTTTGATTTCTTCTAGAAGCCCTTTTATTTCCTCCTTGTACAAGGGTTCTACCATACTGAAGGGTTCGTCCAGCAATAAAAAAGGGTGTTCCATGTGGCTTAAAAGGAGTAATTCCAAATATTTCCGTTGCCCAATGGAAAGCTCGCCAATACGTTGTTTTTCGAATTTCGCAATCCCTTTTCGGTAAAAAAGAAGTTCCTGTAATTTTCCGTCGGGAAAAATCATGGGGATAAGGTTGCGTACAGTGATGCGCTTCGGAAGAAAGGAATCCTGTGGCAAATACCCTATTTTTTTCAAGGGGACGATCTGCTTCTGAAGGATGCGATTTCCATCAATGTCCAAGGAAAAACCAGTGTTTTTTAAAACTCCAAAGAGAATTTTCAGTAAAGTGGATTTCCCTGAACCATTCCTTCCGAAGAGTCCTATTACATCCCCTGTTTGAAGACAAATGGAAACGTTGTTCAACACTTTTTTTGAACCAAACTGCTGCGTGATATGTTGTGCCTTTAAACAATTCAAATGCTAAAGAGGATAAGCGGAATCACCATAAGACTCAGGTTTACAAGCCCTACCATGACCCATAATCGTAATTTGGTGAATCCAAGGTTTTGATACAAATAATATTCATCCTTTTGGAAAAATCCGAAGGCCAAAAACCCAATGCTATTTCCTAAGGTAGCAAATAGCAGCACCGCCCAAAAAGCAGAAAAAATAAAGCCTATAACGATGGCAAAACATAAATTATAGAAGGTCACATGCCCGTAATATGTAGCTAAAGCCTTATAGTTCATATTGCTTTAAAATAGTTTCGGCGGCTTCAAAGGGGGTGGTTTTATTTTCAGAAAGCAATTGTTGTTGCACTTGCAGTTCGGCCTTTATTTTAGGATCGCTGTAAAATTGTGATTTCAATCGGCTTTCAATGGTTTGCAATAACCAATATTGGTTTTGTTCCTTTCTTTTTTTCTGAAAGTATCCGTTGTCTTTGGTTTGTGATACATAGGTTTCCAATAACTCCCATACTTCAACAATCCCTTCTTGCTGAAGCGCCGAGCAGGTAAGGGTTTTGGGAGTCCATTCACTTTCTTTTTGTGGGTAGAGGTGTAGGGCGCGGTTAAACTCAGTTTTGGCAAGTCTGGCCGCTTTCACATTTTCCCCATCGGCTTTATTGATCACAATGGCATCGGCCATTTCCATGATGCCTCTTTTAATGCCTTGTAATTCGTCACCTGCTCCGGCCAATTTCAGCAATAAAAAGAAGTCGGTCATACTATGCACCGCAATCTCGCTTTGTCCTACGCCTACGGTTTCAATAATGAGGGTGTCAAATCCGGCAGCTTCACAAAGAATGATGGCTTCCCGGGTTTTTCGAGCGACCCCTCCCAAGGAATCCCCGCTGGCAGAGGGACGGATAAAGGCATTTGGGTTTTTTACTAATTCTTCCATTCGGGTTTTATCACCTAAAATGCTTCCTTTACTCAAACTGCTGGTAGGATCTACAGCTAGCACTGCTACTTTTTTTCCTTGTTGGGTAAGTAGGGTTCCGAAACTTTCAATAAAGGTACTTTTGCCTACTCCGGGCACTCCTGTAATACCTATTCGAAAGGACTTATTAGCGTGGGGAAGGCATTTCTCAATCAGTTCTTTGGCTTGCGACTGGTGTTTGGGAGCCGTGCTTTCAATAAGGGTGATACCCCGACTAAGGGCAGCATGATGGCCTTTTAAAATGGATTCAGCTAAATTGGCAATATCAAGACGTATTTTTCTCTGCTGCTGAATTTTTTTCGCAGCGTGCCAATTGGTGGTTGCAGGAGCATTTACCCCTTGCTTTTCGTTAAGCGCCGAACTATGTTTCTTCTTTTTCGTCACGATGGGAAGATAGAAAAAAGTTGGCAGTTTACAACGACAGTTTACAGTTCTGTTAAAACCCCTTGTTACTGCTTTTACGAATTTAATTTAAAAAAACTATCCCTATTTTTGAAACACTTGGAAATAAGGGTCGTCTTTTAACCGAACAGCAACCAAAAAAACCATCAAAGTTTGTCTCATTCGTTACTGGTAGAGCAGTGTAAAGAACACAACCGAAAGGCACAGATGGCGTTATACCGCCAATATTGTGACGGGATGTTCATTGTTGCCAGCCGATATCTAAAAGACACTGCAGCAGCAGAAGATGCCCTGCAGGAAGCGTTTATTAAAGCGTTTCAAAAAATACACCAGTTCAAAGGGGACGTCACCTTTGGGGCTTGGTTAAAGCGTATCGTCATCAATACTTGCTTGGATACCCTAAAAACCAAAAAAATGGATCGGGTAGAGGTGAATGAAGAAACGCTAAGCATTGTGGAGGAAGACTCTTGGAGCGTGCCAGATGAAACAACGGTTACCGAAGTAATTCAGGCGATTGAGGATTTAAAAGATCCGTACGGAATAGTAACTCGGTTGTATTTACTGGAAGGTTACGATCATCAAGAGATAGCTGAAGTATTAGGGATTACCGAAAATGCTTCCAGAACCTACCTTCATCGGGCTAAAAAAAGATTACAAGAACAATTAAAACATTTGCAAGATGGCACAGGATATTAAGAACCTATTGAAAGACTACCAACCTAAGAGCCCAAAGCTTTCTAAAGGTCATGAGGCCCGTTTTGAAGCCCTTTTGGATAAGGAGCTTCCAAAGGAAAAACAATCGAAAGTAAGTTTCTTCTGGCTTAAAATAGCGGCTTCCGTGGTCATCTTTTTTGGATTGGGCTATGCTGGGTTTCAGTATTTTTATGAAAAACCCATAGATACTACTGGAGAGGATATTGTGAATGTTTCCGAAGAAAAAAATAATACCCCCGAGACACCCGTACTTACTATTGGCGACTTGTCTCCAGATTTGAAAAAAGTAGAAGATTTTTATGTCACGGGAATCAACATGCAATTGGCTTCCCTTGAAAAAACACCCGAAAACAAAGAGTTGGTGGACGGGTACCTTTTACGTTTGGAAGAGCTGGATAAGGCTTATTTAAGTTTAAATAAGGAACTAAATGAAGTAGGGCCTACCGAGGCGACCATCAACGCACTGATCGATAATTTGCAACTACGTTTGGAATTGCTGTTCAAACTAAAAAACAAATTAAAAGAACTTAAAAACTTAGACAATGAAAACTATAACAATTTACAGGCATAGCCTTTTTTTGTGGGCGTTGCTTTTAACAGCGTTTGTTTCTGCACAGGATCGTTATAAGGAAAGCTTTAATGCTTCCAAAGACATGACCGTATCGGTAAATACGTCGTATGCCAATGTGATTTTTGAAACTTGGAACAAAGATAAAGTAGAGGTAGAGGCTTTTGTGGATGGCGAAGGCCTTAGCAAAGAAGAAAAAGCCGAAATTTTCAAGAATTGGAAGTTGGATGTCTTGGGCAATAGCAAAAAAGTAGTGATTACTTCCAATGCTTCCCATTTTGGAGAAGGCATGGCCGCTTTTGGAGGGATGGAGGCTTTGAAGTCTTTAGAATCCTTAAAATCCCTAAAAGCTTTGAATAGACTAGGAGACGAAGCTTTTTGGGTTGAAATGCCTAATTTCGACTTCGATTTTAATTTCAAAGTACCCAAGGTGCCAGAATTCAAGGAAATCCCTGAATGGCCTTTTAGCAAAAATCGTCCTAGTATTAAACACAAAGAAGGTTTTTTGAATTTTCATATCGATAATGGTTCCCATTTTTTTGATCAAGAGGCGTATCAAAAAGACAAATCGGCTTACGTAGCTAAACTGAATAAAAAATACGGAACCAATGTGAAAGTAAAAGAAGTGGATCAATGGTTGGCCGATGTGGAACGATGGACTGCCGATTTCGAAAAAGTCATGGAACGTTGGGGCGAAGACTTCGGAATGAAATTCAGTGAGAAATTTGGACCCGATTTTGAAGTGAAAATGGAAAAATGGGGAGAAGAGTTTGGTAAAAAGATGGAAGTATGGGGCGATGAGTTTGGAGAGAAGTTTGCCAAGGATATGGAAAAATGGGGCGAAGAATTTGGGAAAGGAATGGAAGAGTGGGCCAAACAATTTGAAGAAAATGAAGATAATTTCTCTAAGGAAGTGATTACCGATGAACATGGAAACAAAAAAATCATTCTTCAAAGTAAGAAAGATGTACATTTTTCAGGGAAAGCCAATAAGACCATTATCGTGAGAATGCCAAAAGGCACCAAAACTGAAGTGAATGTAAAGTATGGCGAATTGAAAATGGCCAATGCATACAATGTAAAAGCCACTTTAAATTATGCTACTTTAACAGCCAATAGTATTGATGGGGGGAGCACCCTCATCAATGCTTCTTATGCGCCCGTATATGTGAATACCTGGAATGAAGGCTCTTTAAAGGTAAATTACGTAGAAGATTGTCGGTTAAACACAGTTGCGTCTATTAATCTTCAGGCAAACTCCAGCGATGTGACCATCAATGAACTTTTGCAAAACGCCATGCTCTCAGGTTCCTTCGGGAATTTATTTGTTTCTGAAATTTCACCAAATTTCCAATCGGTGGATATTGTCTTGGAAAATACCGATGCTGCCATAAGTTTACCTAAAACGGCCTTCGGATTTTATTTTAACGGAAAGAAATCGCAATTGAAGGCTCCTAAATCCCTTCAGCTTACCGAAACCAAAAGTTTTGATCGCAAACTTTTAAAAGGCTATCATCAATCTTCTTCCTCCAAAAAAAACATTACCATCAATGCCAATTACAGCAATGTGAGCTTTCAATAAAAAAAGTCATTTCAGTAAGAGAACCGAAATGACTTTCACTAATAACCAAAAAAGCGGAAGCTTTAAGCGTCTGAATTCAACTTTTTGGTAAAGAAAAACCCTAGGAATAGTCCAAGCCCCGCGAGAAATAGGATGCTTCCAGGCATGGCAATATCATCGTCCATTCCTAATACATCCGAGAATAACCCTCCTACAAAAATCCCCAATCCAATTCCCATTAAAAGAAAGGCAATGTTAATGACAATCACCTTCCAGATAGGAGTGGCTTTTTGATTGTTGGCAAAGAAAATAGAAGCATTTTCCCCTTTTTCAATAAGTGCCAAACGTTCTTTGTTCCGTGCCGAAATGAATAGATAAAAAATTCCGAAGATCACTCCGAAAAAAATTGGTGCAATAATTACTTCTGATCCCATAATGTGTTTTTTAATGATTGATTACTGTTCGTTTTTCCATAGGACGTAGCTTTTTAAATTTGGGTTACAACTTTTCTGAAAAAAAACCTGAAGCGGCTGTAACCTTAATTCATTAACTTACGTCTTACCTTAAAATGACCCACGAAACCGACCATCATTACATACAGGAAACCTTGGCTGGAAATACCCAGGCTTTTTCGGTATTGGTGGAACGCTATCAGGATTTTGTGTACACCATCGCCCTAAAAATGTTGAAAGTGCGGGAGGAGGCCGAAGAAGTGGCACAAGACAGTTTTGTAAAGGCATATGAAAGTTTGTGGACGTTTCGGGGCGATTCGAAATTTTCCAGCTGGCTGTATCGAATTGTCTATCGAAAATCGCTGGATCGGCTTCGGAAGCATAAAAAAATAAGAACTTTAGATTTGGTAGAAGAAACCACGGAAGCTGAAACCCAATCTATAGAAAACGCCCTTCAAACCTTGGAAGCCATGGAACGTAGTGTGATTATTCAAAAAGGGTTAGAACAATTGCCCGAGGTAGAAGCGGCTATTGTAGGGTTTTATTATTTTGAGGGACTTTCCGTTAGGGAAATATCCGATATTACGGAACTCACAGAAGACAATATTAAAATTAAATTATATCGAAGTCGTAAAAAATTATTTTCCTATTTAAAATTTTACGTACTTCCAAAATACACCGAAGAAAATGGAAGAGCCACTTAATAAACAGGATAAACTATTATGTGATTTACTCCAGGAAAGTTCGTTAGAGAAACCCTCTTTGGATTTTTCCAAGTCGGTCATGGAAAAAATTCAGGCGAAAAGAGCAACAACGGTTTACGAACCTTTAATTTCCAAAAAGGCTTGGGGGTGGATAGCCTTAACTTTTTTGATCACTTCCGTAGGATTGTATTTTTATCCTGAAAGTAATTGGATCGATTTGGATAGAGGTTTTCTAGTCGAAAAATTAAGTGGAATAACCACTTTTTTACCAAACGTAGAGATTTCAAAAACTACTTTATATGCGGTAGTATTTTTAGCCTTATTCTTTATTCAAATTCCTTTTCTGAAGCGGTTCATTGAAAAAAAATATGACTAAAAAAGCGAGGCCTTGACCTCGCTTTTTTTTTAATCTTCAATTAAAACCCATTCCCCTTTTTCAATGAGCGGGATGGCTTGTTTGTATTTTACGGTTTTATTTTCACCACTCATTACATGTTTGATGGTGACTTTATCGTTACGTCCAATTTTTGGTTTTTCCCTTGTAATGGTTTCAGTGACTTGCTGTTGCTGAGGTTGCGTATTTCCTGCAGCGCGTGCTTGTGCAGCACGCTCATCCATGTTAGGAATTTCCTCTTTTTGCTCACTTAATTTTTCCTTAGGGCGGGTTTGTCGGGCCTCTTGAATCTGCTCTTGATTTTCTTGCGGCAATTCCCCTTTGAACAAGAAAGAGATCACATCCTTATTTACCTTTTCAATCATGGCTTTGAAAAGTTCAAAGGCTTCAAACTTATAGATCAATAAAGGATCTTTCTGTTCGTGCACCGCAAGCTGGACACTCTGTTTTAGTTCGTCCATTTTACGGAGGTGGGTTTTCCACGCGTCGTCGATAATGGCCAAGGTGATGTTCTTCTCAAAATCCTGAATGAGCTGCTTACCTTTTGTTTCATAAGCTTTCTCCAAATCGGTAGCGACATTCAACGTTTTAACTCCATCAGTAAAAGGAACTAAAATTCTTTTAAAGCGATCCCCTTGGTTTTCGTAGACATTTTCAATCACTGGGAAAGCCATTTCAGCATTACGTGCCATCTTCTCTTGATAATGCTTGTAGGCAGCTTTATAGACCCTTCCGCTAATTTCCTTTGCGCTTAATTTTTCAAATTCCTTTTCGGAAATAGGGGAGCTCATAGAGAAGAATCGAATCAATTCAAACTCAAAGTTTTTAAAGTCCTGCGCCAATTTGTTACTTTCGGCAATGACTTCAGAAGTGTCATAAATCATGTTCGCGATATCCACTCGAAGGCGTTCTCCAAATAAAGCGTGGTAACGGCGTTTGTAAACCACTTCCCGCTGGGCGTTCATAACATCATCATATTCCAACAAACGCTTACGGATTCCAAAGTTGTTTTCTTCTACCTTCTTCTGGGCTCTTTCAATGGATTTGGAAATCATGGAATGCTGAATCACTTCGCCTTCCTTCAATCCCAATCGGTCCATCATTTTGGCAATCCGTTCGCTTCCGAAGAGGCGCATCAAGTTATCTTCCAAAGACACATAAAACTGCGAACTTCCTGGATCCCCTTGACGACCACTACGACCGCGAAGCTGTCGGTCCACCCGACGCGAATCGTGACGTTCGGTACCCACGATGGCCAATCCGCCAGCTTTCTTAACCTCGTCAGAAAGTTTGATATCGGTACCACGACCCGCCATATTGGTGGCGATGGTTACAATTCCGCTTTTACCGGCTTCCGCCACAATATCGGCCTCTTTTTTATGTAATTTCGCGTTTAGAACGTTATGCGGAATGTTTCTGATGCTCAACATCCTACTTAACAATTCTGAGATTTCTACAGAGGTGGTACCAATTAATACGGGTCTTCCCGCATGGGAAAGCTCTACTACTTCCTCGATGACAGCATTGTATTTTTCCCGTTTGGTTTTATAAATTTTATCGTCACGGTCGTCACGGGCGATAGGGCGGTTGGTAGGAATTTCTACTACATCCAATTTATAGATTTCCCAAAGCTCTCCCGCTTCCGTTACGGCAGTACCCGTCATCCCGGATAGCTTACGGTACATTCTGAAGTAATTTTGAAGGGTCACGGTAGCAAAAGTTTGTGTGGCCGCTTCAATTTTTACATTTTCCTTCGCCTCAATGGCCTGGTGCAATCCGTCGCTATAACGACGGCCTTCCATGATACGTCCCGTTTGCTCATCCACGATCATCACCTTGTTTTCCATCACGACATACTGGTCGTCTTTTTCGAAAAGTGTGTAGGCTTTTAATAATTGATTCATGGTGTGGATGCGTTCGCTTTTTACACCAAAATCACGGAAAAGGTCTTCTTTTTCTTCCGCTTCTTTTTCTTTCGGAAGCTCTTTCGCTTCAATTTTAGCGATTTCAGTTCCAATGTCTGGCATTACGAAGAATTCTGGATCGTCCTCTCCAGAAAGGTAATTCACCCCTTTATCGGTGAGCTCTATCTGATTGTTTTTCTCGTCAATCACAAAATACAATTCGGCATCTACCTTTGGCATTTCCCGATTGTTATCCTGCATGTATTGGTTTTCTGTTTTCTGAAGGATTTGACGAACGCCTTCTTCCGAAAGGAATTTAATTAAAGCTTTATTTTTTGGAAGTCCGCGGTACACGCGTAACAACTGAAATCCCCCTTCTTTGGTGTCCCCTTCCTTAATCAGTTTTTTGGCCTCGGCCAATACGCCAGTAAGGTATTTTTTCTGAACATCCACTATACTTTGAATTTTTGGCTTTAGCTCATTGAATTCGTGTCGATCTCCTTGCGGCACGGGACCAGAGATAATCAACGGAGTACGGGCATCGTCAATCAATACGCTATCCACCTCATCTACGATAGCATAGTGGTGCGGCCGTTGTACTAGATCGTTGGGCGAATGAGACATGTTATCCCTTAGGTAGTCGAAACCAAATTCGTTATTGGTTCCGTAGGTAATATTCGCATTATAAGCTTTTCTACGCGCTTCCGAATTGGGTTGGTGCAGGTCGATACAGTCTACGCTCATTCCGTGGAACTCGAAAATAGGGGCCATCCAGGCACTATCCCTTTTGGCTAGGTAATCATTGACAGTGACCAAGTGCACTCCATTTCCAGCTAATGCATTTAAATATACGGGTAAGGTAGCTACCAAGGTTTTTCCTTCCCCTGTTTGCATCTCGGCTACTTTTCCTTGGTGTAGGGCAATCCCTCCAATAAGCTGTACATCATAGTGTACCATGTCCCAGGTAACCTCTTTTCCTGCCGCATCCCAAGAGTTGTTCCAAATGGCTTTGTCTCCGTCGAGGGTCACATAGTCTTTGGTACCGGAAAGTTCCCGATCGAAAGGAGAAGCGGTAACGGTAAGCGTTTCATTTTCTTTAAATCGTTTGGCAGTTTCCTTCACAACTGCAAAAGCTTCAGGAAGGATATCTTCTAGGGTTTTCTTTTCAATCTCGTAGCGGTCGTCTTTAAGCGTATCAATCTGATTATAGATATCTTCCTTTTCATCGATATCTTCGGCAGCTTCTGCCTCTTTTTCCAGTGCATCGATTTGGTCTTGAATCTCTTTTTGATCGGCCTTTATTTTTTCACGGAATTCATCCGATTTTGCCCGAAGCTCGTCCAAGGATAGATTGGCGATAGCCGATTCGTGTTTTTTTATTTGGTCTACCAGTGGTTGAATATCACTGATGTCTTTTTTGGATTTGTCTCCTACAAATACTTTTAATACGCTGTCTAAAAGTCCCATGATGTGTATTTTGTTTAAGGCTCATTGCCAGAGGCTGCACCTCTTTATAAAGTTTAGCAAAAAAAGGGTAAATAAACCAGAATTTCAAGTGGTTTAACGCTTTTAAAGGCTAGACTTTTGAGCAAAAAAAAAGTCCCTACCCCAAGGGGGTGAGACTTTTTCTTATGGTTTTAATTTATTGGTTTAATATTCGTCTTCGTTCCACAGGTAATCTTCGTCTGTGGGATAGTCCTGCCAGATTTCTTCAATAGAGTCATAGGATTCTCCTTCATCTTCGATAGCTTGAAGGTTTTCCACCACTTCCAGTGGGGCTCCAGTTCTAATGGCATAATCAATTAACTCGTCTTTGGTAGCAGGCCAAGGTGCATCGCTTAAATAAGATGCCAATTCTAATGTCCAGTACATAACAGAATTAGGGTTTTAATTTTCTGCAAAAATAAATTTTTAACCGAAAAAGTCAAGAAAAATTAAAGTTATTTCAAAATAATTTTAAAGAACGTTTTTAAATAATTGATTTTCAGTTATTTAAAATTTACCAGTGAAATTAGAGTTTTTTGGGAACCCAGGCAATTTCATCTGCTTCAAGGTCTTTGGACAATTTCCGTGCCAGTACAAAAAGGTAGTCAGAAAGGCGGTTTAAATAAATCAATACATTTTCATTAACCGCTTCATTTTGATGTAATAGTACGGCTAATCGCTCCGCTCTTCGGCATACCGTTCGTGCAATGTGACAATATGACACAGTTGTGTGTCCTCCGGGAAGGACAAAGTGTGTCATTGGCGGTAGGGCTTCATCCATCACATCCATTTCCTTTTCTAGAAATGCAATATCCTCGCTTTCAATTTTAGGAATGTTTAAACGTTCCTTTCCACTTTTTAGGGTAGCTTTTTTTGGGTCGGTAGCTAAAATGGCACCCACGGTAAAAAGCTTGTCCTGTATTTGGATAAGTTGTTCTTTATAGGTAGCATTAATTTCCTGATCACGAATTAGCCCTAGGTGCGAATTGAGCTCGTCCACGGTACCGTAACTTTCAATGCGAATGTGGTGTTTCGGGACCCTTGTGCCTCCAAAAAGCGCTGTGGTTCCTTGATCACCGGTCTTGGTGTATATCTTCATGTAGTTCTTTTTTCTTTCTGATATAATTCGATGTATAGCCGTTGTTCCTCCTTCCGTTTCTAATCCTTCGACTTTTTTTGGCGTTTAAATGAACTAGGCCATATAGTCCGCCAAGAATGAATATCCATAAAAGCATTATTCTATTTTTTATCTTTTTTATGATAGTAGCCTTTCCGGAAGTTTTTTTGGTTGCGCTTCCTACGGGATTTATTTACCCGAAAGTTGTTCCATACCACGACAATCAATAAAATAAAGGCAATTCCTATCCAGACTAGCATAGTTTATTTTTTTTGAAGTAACAAGTTTAACTGCATACAAGTTAACAAATGTTTACGGGAAGTCGCTGAACGTTGCCAATCTTTTTGGTGTGCTTTTTTACCCCAGGCTATTTTTTTTGCTTTGGAAAATGGAAGCAGTTGATACAAAAAATACCATTTTGCTTTTCCGAGTACCCCTCTGCTTTCTTTGATAGTAAAAGCTGTCCCCAATTTTTGAAGCGTTTTCCTTCCGAAGGGATATTCCCAAGCGGCATCACTTTGAAAGGGTCTGTATAAGGCTCTTAACAGCCAGATAGGGTAGCTGGTCTTAAGGGGGTCGTAACTTACAATTATTCCGTTGGGAGCTAATTTTTCATCTAGGCGTTTTATCAAGTTGTCAACGTTCTTGAAGTGATGCAATACTCCATAGGCATAAATAACATCAAAACTTCCTTCTTCAAATTCTTCAGAAAAAAAATCTATTGCTTTTGCTTCTGCTGTTGGGATATGCGCAATAATAGAGTTAAGTCGCTCTATACCTTTCTCACTTAAATCTATTCCAGTATAACTTTGACTGTTTTCCGCTAAATAGAATGAAAGTGCATTTCCCGCATAGCATCCTAAATCTAAAACCTTTTTTTGGCTTAAATCCCCTAACCATTTCTTATGTAATGCGTAGGACTGTTCTAAAATGCCCAAGTCTTTCCGAATTCCCTTTAGGCCTTTTTCCCTTATAAAAGACCAGATGCGAGTAGGTAAGTTCTTTTTTTTTGAATTGTAAAATTCTTTTTGAGCCTTATTTTTCTCTAAGGTTTCCTCAATGCTTTCCATGGTGCAAAAATACTAAAAAGAAGAATTTTATAAGACGATGATCGATAAAAACAATAGGCACTCCTAACCTTTGGTTTTTACATCACTCTCCACCACGCCATCCCGTAGTCGTATCACCCGGTGAGCATGTTCGGCAATTTCTTCTTCGTGAGTCACTATGATCACTGTATTTCCCGAAGCATGTATATCATCAAAAAGTTGCATGATTTCCACCGAAGTTTTGGAATCTAGGTTTCCTGTAGGCTCATCGGCCAAAATAATACTGGGATTGTTTACCAAAGCTCTTCCTACAGCCACTCTTTGTCGTTGTCCTCCCGAAAGCTGATTCGGTTTGTGGTCCATACGATCGGCCAATCCTACGTCGGTCAATACCTCGGCAGCTCTTTTTTCACGGTCGGCTTTACTAGCACCCGCATAAATCATGGGTAAGGCTACATTGTCAAGTGCTGTGGTGCGTGGGAGTAGGTTGAAAGTTTGAAAAACAAAACCGATTTCCTTGTTTCTAATTTCGGCAAGTTCGTCATCGGTCATGCTGCTTACATCCACTCCGTTAAGTTCATAGATTCCTTCGGTAGGGGTGTCTAGGCAGCCTAAAAGATTCATCAAGGTAGATTTTCCAGAACCGGAAGGTCCCATCAAGGCAACGTACTCTCCTTTTTCGATATCAAGATCGATTCCCTTGAGAACTTTTACAATCTCCTGTCCTAAGGGGAAATCCCTACGAATACCTCTAATTTTAATTACCGAACTCATAAATTTTGGATTGGTGATGCAAGTTAGCTAATTCTTTACATATGTCTAAACCCTTTACGGCATGTTACACTCTAAGCACGAAATGTTGTTTTCTTTGTTCCCTTCGGAAGAAAACAATACCCCAATAAAAAGTGTCGATGCTAACGGTTACCGTATCGTTTTTTATAATTTCCTGCCAGGCTTGGGTCATTTCCTTGCTCCAGTAAATATCGTCGAATATAATTAAGGAATCGTTATGTACTTTTTTTAATAAGAGCTGAAAGTATTGAAGGGTTTTTTCCTTGTCGTGGTTGCCATCTACATAGATCAAATCGTATTTGTGAGAAGTATCTTTTTCAAAGAAACCTTCAAATGTCGTTTGTTGAAGAAGGATGTTCTTCAGCTGAAATTTCTCCCACTGTGCTTTCGCTTTTTTGGCTGTATTGGGGCATCCTTCTATGGTGGTAACCTGCCCGCCCGTATTTCCTAATGCCAAAGCGACGGTTGCCAATCCCAGAGAAGTACCCAGCTCTAGGGTTTCTTTGGGTTGAAAATAGTTGCTAATACGAAAGAGCATTTTCTGCCTTTTTTTGCGAATGCCTGCATTTTTGGCAATTTTGGATACTTTTCTATGGTTGGAAGTAAACACCCTGGACCCTTTTCCGAAATCTTCTACGACAATAGTTTCCTTGTTTTTCGCCAAATCTTTTCTGAACCGCTTCAGAAGCGCATACGAATCAAATTTAGTTTTGTTATAAAGGCATTTGGTAGCAAAATCGTATACAAACGGTGAATGAATTCCGTGTTGGTTTTTCGACTTCCGAAGAAATTGAATATAGGATTTTGCTTGGTAAATCATGCTTCCTCCATTTTTGCAGAAAGCTCAAACCACCGTTCTGTTTTGGTTTCGATGTTATCGGCGATTTCCTGAAGTTTGATCGATTGCTTGTCAATTTCTTCCCCGTCCCAGTTTTCCGTGGCAAACTTATTTTCCAAAGTCTCCTTTTCGGTTTCCAATTGGGCAATTTCTTTCTCTAACTTCTTGTATTCTTTCTGCTCTTGATAGCTTAGTTTAGCCTTGCTGCCACTATTTTTCCAATGGTTTTTGGGTTTGCTTTCGGAAGCTTCCTTCGTTTCTTTTGGGCTGCTGTCTTCGTAGGTTCGGTAATCGCTATAGTTTCCGGGGAAATCTTCAATAACCCCTTCCCCTTTGAAGATAAATAGGTGATCCACAATCTTATCCATAAAATACCGGTCGTGGGATACCACTATTAAACAACCGGGAAAATCCAATAAGAAGCTTTCCAGTACGTTCAAGGTCACAATGTCCAAGTCGTTGGTAGGCTCATCGAGAATCAAGAAGTTTGGATTTTTAATAAGGACGGTGCACAGGTATAGCCGTTTTTTCTCGCCGCCGCTTAGTTTTTCTACAAAATCGTATTGCTTTTTACGGTCAAAAAGAAAGCGTTCCAACAACTGACTCGCAGAAATTTGCTTTCCTTTTTTAAGTGGGATAAAGTCTCCGAACTCGCGAACTACATCGATCACTTTTTGGCCCTCTTTTACCGGGATTCCTTTTTGGGTGTAATAGCCAAACTGAACCGTTTCACCAATCACTACTTTTCCAGTATCGGGCGATAAGCCTCCTGTGAGGATATTGAGAAAAGTGGATTTTCCGGTACCGTTTTTTCCAATAATACCTACCCGTTCCCCTTTAATGAAGTTGTAGTCAAATTTTTCGAAAAGGGTTTTCTCTCCAAATCCTTTTGAAATATTATGAAGCTCTACCACTTTGGTGCCCAATCGTTCCATGTTCAGTTCTAGCTGCACTTCATGATCTTTTCGGCGTTGGTGGGCTCTGGATTTAATTTCGTGGAAATCGTCGATCCTGCTTTTACTTTTGGTAGTTCTTGCTTTCGGCTGTCGGCGCATCCAGTCCAATTCTTTTTTATAGAGTTGTTTGGCCTTGGCCGTTTCCGTTTCGAAGTTTTCGATACGGGCGTCCCTTTTTTCTAGGTAGTAACTGTAATTGCCTTTATACGAATAAAGATTTCCTTCATCGAGCTCTACGATTTCATTACAAACCCTTTCCAGGAAGTAGCGATCGTGCGTCACCATAAATAGGGTGATGTTTTCTTTGGCAAAGAAGCTTTCCAGCCATTCAATCATTTCGAGATCCAAGTGGTTGGTGGGCTCGTCCATGATGAGCAAATCGGGTTGCGACAGTAATGCATTGGCTAACGCCAAGCGCTTTTTTTGTCCGCCGCTTAAAGTGTTTACTTTTTGCTGAAGGTTTTCCAGCTTCAGTTTGAAGAGTATTTGTTTGTAAAAAGTTTCAAAGTCCCAAGCCTGATGTGCATCCATAGCATCGAAGGCTTTTTGATAAGTTTCGGTGTCATGCGGATTTTCGAGCGCTTTTTCGTAGGCTTCAATAATTTTTAGGATAGGCTTTTCCGAAGAAAAAATCGTTTCCTCTATGGTAAGGCTGGGCTGGAGGTTGGGTTCTTGGGAAAGAAACGCCACTGATAGGTTTTTTCGGAATACCACACGGCCTTCATCGGGTGTATCGGCTCCTGAAAGAATATTGAGTAGGGAAGTTTTTCCAGTACCATTCTTGGCAACAAATCCTATTTTTTGGCCTTCATTGATTCCGAAGGAAATATTCCTAAAAAGCAGCCGTTCTCCATAGGATTTAGCAATGTTTTCTACCGAGAGGTAATTCATAAAAGCAATTTAATGCAAAATAAAGCCATTTTGTTCAGTTACGGTAAAATATATTTTATTATTAGTATGCTTACGCTATATTTGTCGGTAACAACCCCACTACTATGAAATTAATGCGATTGTGGTTCCTTGGTTTTGTGGCTATTTGCCTAGCTTCTTGTGTTTCGCAAAAGCGGTTAACCTACCTTCAGGAAGATACTACTCAAGAGAATGATACCATTTATCCTATTCGTAAGATGCAAGAGCCTTACCGTTTACAGGTAAACGATTTGTTGAGTATTCGGGTCAAGGCACTGGATCAAGAAACCGTAGGGATTTTTAACCCCATTAGCGATGAATCCCGAATTAATGCGAACCGGGAAGAACGATTGTATTTTGACGGATTTGTAGTAGATGTGCATGGAAATATTCGTATCCCTGCATTAGGAGATGTTAATGTTTTAGGGTATACCATTGAGGAAGTACGTAAGGATATAGAAAAACGTCTTTTAAAGGATTTTTTTAGGGAGGAAGCCAATATTTTTGTTACTGTAAAGTTGGCGGGTATAAGATACACCATAAACGGCGAGATTGGACGCTCGGGATCCAATATAATTTATCGGGATCAAGCCACGATTATGGAAGCGATAGGTAATAGTGGTGACATACCAGTTACCGGGGATAAAACCGATGTGGTGGTTATTCGGCAATATCCGGGTGGTCAAAAAGTGCATCATATCGACTTAACTTCGATTGATGCGATGGATTCTCCATATTATTACATTCAGCCTAATGATCAAATTATCGTAAACCCTTTACCGCAAAAGTCATTAGGTACGGGTACCACAGGAATCCAATCTTTTACAACCATTTTAAGTGTGGTAACAGCATTGACTACTGCCATATTGTTATTTATACGTTTATAATAGATGAGTGAAGATTTTGAGATAAAAGAACAATTGCATCAAACTTTCGATTTGAAGGGGTTTTTGTTCAAACTTTTAAGCTATTGGCCTTTATTTCTATTTTGTTTAGCGATTGCCTTTGGAATTGCTTACTACATCAATGTTCGGAAACTACCTATTTATCGTATTGCAAACACCATTTCGATAAAGGATGACCAAAACCCGTTTTTTACAACCAACACGAGTTTGACCTTTAACTGGGGAGGAACGACCGATAAGGTAAATACGGCCATCATTACTTTAAGATCACGTACTCACAATGAAAAGGTAGTAGATAGATTGCAGTATTATGTGAATGTCAATAAGGAGGGTGAGTACCAACAGTTGGATGCTTATGGCACCACTCCTTTTGAAATACAGGTGGATACCACACAACCCCAAATACTTGGAAAACAATTTAAAGTGGTTTTCAAGGACTCTATCCATTTCATATTAAGTACTAATTTTGCGAATGGTGGAAATAAAAAGATGCAACGTTATGATACTTCAAAAGAAGTGTTGTCAAGTTATGTCGAGGCACAAGAATTTTCGAAAGAGTATCAAATTGGGCAACCTATAAAAATGCCATTTCTAAATGTGATTTTGTTTCCCAATCCTCAGCGCAAGGTGGTTCCAGGAAAAGAATTTTACTTTTCTTTTTCAGGGTTCGATGGTGCTGTAAAACGTTATTTAAATGTAGGGGTGAAACCCGAGAGTAAGGGTTCTTCCGTATTATCACTTTCCATGGTGGGCCAGAATAAGGCCCGTATGGTTGATTATTTGAATACTTCGGTAGCCGTTCTTTCTGAAGATATGTTGGAGCGCAAAAACCTTTTTGCGACCAAAACCATACGCTTTATCGATAGCAGTTTGGCTGAAAAGTCAAAAGAACTTAAGGATGTTGAACAAGAGCTCAATAATTTTAAGAATCAAAATGCTATTTTTAATCTAGAAACCGAAGGGCAGCAAATCAATTCCAGGCTAAACGAGCTGGACCTTCGTAAGGAAGCTGTAAATAGGGAACTGGAATATTACAATACTTTGGAAAATTATTTGGTGAGTCGTTCAGACTACAGTGATGTGCCAGCACCCTCTGTTGCAGGTATTTCTGAAGCAAGTATTGTTCAAGGTGTATCTCAAATTGTGGCTAAAGCACAAGAACGGAGTAAATTAGAATATTCCTATAAAGAAGGAGCCCCTATATTTAAGGATATAGATCGGCAAATAAACGCAATTAAAACGGTCCTTCTGGAAAATATAAAATCATCCAAAAGCCTTAAGGGGCAAGAACTTTCTAGAATAAACGGAGATATTGCTCAATATGAGGCAGAGATTCGTAAGCTTCCCAAAGACCAACAAGAACTATTGAAAATTGAACGTCGGTATCGTTTAAGTCAGGGGACTTATGATTTGTTTTTAGCTAAGCGTAGTGAAGCCGGATTGGTGAAAGCGGCTAACGTGAGTGACGTATTGGTGATTGATAGCGCAAAAGATACAGGTGGCGGCAAAGTGGGTCCCAACACCCGATTAAATTATGTGATGGCCGCAGTGTTTGGGGCACTAATTCCTTTTGCATTTGTGTTTTTAGTAGTGTTTTTTGATAACCGCATCCACCATACCAAAGATATAGAACGTCTTTCTAAAATTCCTATCCTAGGAGTTATTGGGAAAAGCCGTCTTAAAAATAATCTAGCGGTGATTGAAAAGCCTAAATCTGCTATATCGGAATCTTTCCGGGCGATTCGATCGAGTTTGCAATATATTTATAAGAAACAGGAAATAAAAGGAGCGAAAACCGTATTGGTGACCTCTTCCATTAGTGGGGAAGGGAAAACCTTTTGTTCCATCAACATTGCTTCGGTTTTTGCTTTAAGTGAAAAAAAGACAGTATTAATTGGTTTGGATTTACGCAAGCCAAAGATTTTTGATGATTTTAAAATCAATAATGAAATTGGAGTGGTTAATTACTTAATTGAAGATGCTACAGAAGAAGAGATCATTCAAAAAACCATGATTCAATCATTGGATGTTATTACAGCTGGGCCCATCCCACCGAATCCCTCTGAATTATTAATGACCGAGCGTATGGAGCAACTCATTTCAAACTTGAAGGAAAAATACGATTACATTGTATTGGATTCTCCCCCCCTAGGTTTGGTGGCAGATTCATTAGAACTTTTAAAATATGCGGACGCTACTATTTATATGGTTCGCCAAAACTATACAAAGAGGGGTATGCTTTCCATGATCAATGAAAAGTATAAAGCGGGTGAGATATCCCATATTAGCTTTGTGCTCAATTTCTTTGAAGGGAAGGCTAAATATGGCTATGGTTACGGATATGGCTATGGTTACGGATATGGCTACGGCTATGGGTATGGTCATGGGTACCATGAAGAAGACCGAAAGAAACCACTTTCATTGCGTATAAAGTCCTTCTTTAAGAATTTATTCAGGCGAACTAAGCGTTAAAACTTAAAGCTCTTGAGTTTGTATAAAAGAACATTCCATTAGCCTTATATGGTTTTTTAATTCTTAATTACGTGATATTTTTCTGACAAATCCTATCAAAGTGCTCCCCTTGAGTGGAAGTATACTGGGAGTATAGTGGAGTATAACTGGAAGTAAAGCCGAAGTAAAGCCGAAGTAGACCCGAAGTATATCCGAAGTATATCCGACTTATCCCCGACTTATCCCCGACTTATCTCCAGCTTTACCTTGAAACTTAAAATCATGACCATTTATTAATAGAACGCTTTTCTTCATTTCTCGGTTAAGCTATGTATCTTTGCACCTTGTTAGAAGATATTTATGAAAGAAAATCCTACCATTGCGATTATTGGATTGGGCTATGTGGGGCTCCCGCTCGCCGTAGCTTTTGCTGAAAAATACCCTGTTATTGGTTTTGATATCAATGAAAAGCGGGTCGCCGAACTACAAGCTGGTAAAGATGGAACCTTGGAGGTGACGGAAGATGCGCTGCAAAACGTATTGAAAGCTTCCCAAAACGGCCTTAAAGTAACCTCTAAGGCTGAAGATTTACAAGCGGCCCATGTATATGTGGTGACGGTTCCTACTCCTACCAACAAGCATCACCAACCGGTACTCACTCCCTTGGAAAAGGCGAGTGAAACCGTGGGTAAAGTGCTTCAAAAAGGCGATGTGGTAGTATATGAGTCTACCGTATATCCAGGGGTCACCGAAGATATTTGCGTACCTATTTTGGAACAGTTTTCGGGGATGACTTTTAACAAAGATTTTTATGCGGGCTATTCGCCAGAGCGTATCAATCCTGGGGATAAAGAGCACACCGTGACCAAGATTTTGAAAGTGACCTCGGGTTCTACGCCCGAAGTGGCTCAATATGTGGATACTTTATATGCTTCGGTAATTACGGCAGGGACGCATTTGGCTCCTTCCATAAAAGTAGCCGAGGCGGCTAAGGTCATTGAAAATTCCCAGCGGGATATCAATATTGCCTTTGTGAACGAACTGTCCAAAATCTTTAGGCTTTTGGACATCGATACCCAAGCGGTTTTGGAAGCGGCCGGTACCAAATGGAACTTTTTAAAATTCACTCCTGGATTGGTAGGCGGACACTGCATTGGGGTAGACCCTTACTATTTGGCTCAAAAGGCCATGGAGGAGGGGTATAACCCTGAAATTATCTTGGCCGGACGCCGAATGAACGATGGAATGGGGAGCTATGTGGCCCATGAAGTAGTGAAGCTGATGATTCAGAAAGATTGTAAGGTTAAAGGAGGCAAAGTCTTGGTGTTGGGGATTACCTTTAAGGAAAACTGTCCCGATATTCGAAACAGCAAGGTGATTGATGTGGTGGAAGAATTGGAAAAATACAATTTGAATGTCACGATTTACGACCCTTGGGCCAACGCGGAAGAAGTGGCCCATGAATTTGGAAAAGATTTGCTAACCGATGCTTCCAAATTGAGAAACGATTATGACGCCGTGGTTTTAACCGTAGCGCATCACCAATTTAAAACATTGGATATTCCTTCCTTGGCTAAGAATCCATCGGTGATTTTTGATGTCAAGGCTTTTTTGGATCCTTCCACTATTGATGGTAGATTGTAGCACTTATTATGCTATTTATTTGTGAATAGTGAATAGTGAATAGTGAATGGTGAATGGTGAATGGTGAATAGTTAAGAATGCAGTGACTCCCCTAAATCAGATACTATGTAATAAAATGGATCACAAGAATTTAGATGTTTGGAAGAAGGGGATTGATTTGGCAGCAATTATTTATAAAATTTCTTCAGGTTTTCCTGGGGAAGAAAGATTTGGGCTTAGCTCGCAAATACGTAGAGCTGCTGTTTCAGTTCCTTCTACCATAGCTGAAGGTAGTGCCAGAAAAAGTAACAAGGAGTTATTACAGTTCATTTCGGTTGCCTTGGGTTCCTTGGCGGAAGTGGAAACGCAATACATCATTGCTGTTCGATTGAAATATACTTTAGAGAGTAAAGAAGTATTAGATTTAATTACCATCCAGAGAAAGTTGCTTTTAGGGTATCGAAATCATATCAGAAAACACAATGACTAATTTCTATTAACATTTAACTCAAATAAATTGTACGAAAACGTTTATCATACTGAAGAATTATCAAATTACTCCTTTTTAGTCACTGGAGGTGCCGGATTTATTGGCTCCAATTTGGTGGCGTACTTATTGAAATACGGTGCTAAAAAAGTGCGGGTGCTGGATAATTTGGCTACGGGCTTTAAAGAAAACCTAAAGGAATATGAAAATCATCCTGCTTTCGAATTTATGGAAGGGGATATTCGCGATTTGGGAACCTGTAAAAAAGCGGTGCGGGGAATGGACTATGTGTCCCATCAAGCCGCATTGGGATCGGTTCCAAGGTCTATTAACGACCCCATTACCTCCAACGAAGTAAATGTCACGGGTTTTTTAAATATGTTGGTAGCCCAAAAGGAGAGCTCTTCCGTAAAGCGATTGGTGTATGCAGCTTCTAGTTCCACCTATGGCGACAGCAAGAACCTTCCCAAAGTGGAAGACGTCATTGGGAAACCATTATCCCCCTATGCGGTTACCAAATTGGTCAATGAACTGTACGCCGATGTGTTCCATAAAACCTATGGCATAGAAACCATTGGCTTGCGTTATTTTAATGTTTTTGGCCCCAAGCAGAGCCCAAAGGGTGCTTATGCTGCGGTGATTCCGTTGTTTATGCAAGCCTTAAAAGATGAAAAGGCGCCCACGATCAATGGCGATGGGGAGCAAACAAGGGACTTTACCTATGTGGAGAATGCCGTCCAAGCGAATCTTAAAGCGATGTTTGCCCCTTCTGAAGCAGTAAACCAAGTATTTAACGTGGCGTATGGAGAACGTATTAGTTTGAATACCCTTTGGAAGTCCTTGAAGGAGACCTCCGGAAAGGAAATCACCGCTACCTATGGCCCTCCCCGAAAAGGTGATGTACGGGATTCTTTGGCCAATATCGAGAAGGCAAAAAAACTCATGGGGTACGACCCTAAGTTCTCGGTACAGGAAGGGATGAAGATTACTTGGAACTATTTTATAGCACCTGCTTAAACTATTTTATATGGGGGGTCACTTTTTAGGTTTCCATAGATTCAAAGTTGATTTTATATGCGTGGGAGCACAAAAGGCAGGAACTTCGGCATTGGATTATTACCTAAGGCAACACCCACAGTTAGCTTTGGCCAAAAGAAAGGAAGTCCATTTTTTTGATCATGACGCTTTTTTTTCTACTTCCCGTACAAATTATCGTTCCTATCATCGATTTTTTGATACCCGCCTGTCTTCCAAACTCCATGGCGAAATTACTCCTATTTATATGTTTTGGGATCAAGCTTTGGAGCGCATTAAGGCCTATCATTCACAAGTGAAATTGATTGCCATTCTTCGTAACCCTGTGGATAGGGCTTTTTCCCATTGGAATATGGAAGTATCCAGGGGCAAGGAGTCCCGAGGATTTTTGGAGGCAATACAAGCAGATATGACAAATGATCAAAAAGATCGTATTACTTCTTATGTGAAGAGAGGGTTTTACCATGCTCAAGTACGCAACATGCTAGGTTTGTTTCCCAAAGAACAACTCTTATTTATTAAATACGAGGATTTTATAACAGCCCAAGAGATGTCTTTAGAAAAAGTGTTTCGGTTTTTGGGAGTTCAAGCAGGCCAGTTTGCCTATGAGCCCAAGAAGATTCATGCGAGAGACTATTCAGAAGTTTTGGATAAAGAATCGAAAACGTTTCTGTTAAAGACCTACGAAAATGACATCTTAGCGCTAGAAAAAACCTTAGATTGGGACTGTAGCGATTGGAAGGTTTGAAAGAATTTTCACAAAGAGTGAATTCTTAAGGGATGCTTCTTCGGAATTGTTAAAAAATAGTATCTTGCAACTTCATGAACACCTACTATGACCCCGAACCCTAAAGAGCCTTGGCTGTATGAAATATCGGCCAAACGGAAGCTAATAGACCTTAATTTTAAGGAGATTTGGCGTTATCGAGATTTGTTGATCCTATTTGTAAAAAGGGATATTACCACCGTTTATAAGCAAACTATTTTAGGGCCTCTGTGGTTTTTTATTCAGCCGTTATTTACCTCTATCATATTTACGTTGGTATTCAACAATTTAGGGAATATTCAAACGGGAGGCATTCCCCCAATGTTGTTCAACCTAGCCGGGATTACCGCGTGGAATTATTTTCGGGAATGTTTGAATAATACTTCGAATACCTTTTCCAGAAACCAAAACCTTTTTGGAAAGGTGTACTTCCCAAGGGTTATTACCCCCTTATCGATTACGGTATCCAACTTGATGAAATTTGGCATCCAATTATTGATTTTCTTTTTCTTTTTTGCCTATTACAGTTACCAAGGGTTTGAACTTTCCGTTAATTTAAACCTATTGCTTTTTCCAGTGTATATTGCTATCATGGCGATGTTTGCCTTGGGCTTGGGCATGGTATTTTCGGCTCTTACCACCAAATACCGTGACCTCAATGTTTTTATTGGGTTTGCCACCAATCTGTTGATGTATATTTCTGCGGTGCCTTATCCGGTGAGTGAAGCGGTTGACAAACTTCCTCCTTCCTTGGCCAATCTAGTTACCTATAACCCAATGACGCAAATTATAGAAGGCTTCCGTTATATGTTGCTGGATACCGGCACTTTTACGTGGAGCGGGTTTTTTTATACCCTGTTCGTTTCGGTGGTCTTGTTTTTAATAGGCCTTGTAATATTCAATAGAACAGAGAAAAGCTTTATTGATACGGTATAATGAAGCACATCCCTCTATACTGGTGGAGCGAAATCTTTATTCAAAAGAAGGATAGGGAAAATTATGGGGATTTGTTGGGTAAATACCTAGTTGAAAAAATTTCGGGAAGGCCAGTCCAGTGGATAGACCCCAAAAAAGCCCAAGGATGGTTCTTTTCCAAGAAAGTTTATGCTACGATTGGTAGCATTTTGGGACATATTAAAAAAGGATGGATTGTTTGGGGAAGTGGTATTATTTCTAGGGATACGCAAGTGCCTGCTGCAACTTTCCTGGCCGTACGGGGACCACAAACCCGAACGTATTTGTTGGAAAAAGGCTATGCGGTTCCCGAAGTGTATGGAGATCCTGCTTTGCTATTACCCAATTATTACCAACCTGAAGTTGCCAAAACCCATGCCTTGGGCATCATTCCGCATATCAGCGATTACGCCCAAGTAAGTGAACAATACCAAAACCTAGAGGGCGTAAAGGTGATTTCCCTTTTTACCAACGATATAGAAGCTACCACGCGGGAAATCCTTAGCTGCGAAAGCATTATTTCGTCTTCGTTACACGGATTGATTGTTCCACATGCGTATGGGATTCCGGCGGTATGGGCCCAATTTTCGGATCGGGTGTTTGGCGATGGCATAAAATACCGGGACTATTTTGAAAGTGTGGCCCTGCCCCCTTACCAACCCGAAATGGAAACCGAAATACAAGACATAGCAGCCTGGAAGCACTATATGGAATGGTATCCGGCCCTACCCGATACGGAAGTTTTGGAGTCTCTAAAACACGGACTCCTAGCGGTTTGTCCGTGGAAATAGGAAACAGGGAACAAGGCGCAAAAAGCAATGATGGGTAGTGTTTGAATGGGATTTTGGGCCGTAGTAAGCAATAACCTAAGGGTATAGTAGAGTATAAGTGCAGTATAAGTGGAGTATAACCCGAAGTAAAGCCGAAGATAACCCGAAGTAAAGTGGGAGTAAAGCCGAAGTAATGAGGGTATTTGAAAGGGACAAAAAAGGAAAAAAGTGACCTAAAACGGAAAAAAGTGCCCTAAAGTGGAAAAAAAGGCCCAAAAGTGGAAAAAAGCGCCCTTTTGTGTCATACAAGGTAGGGAAGCGCTGGTTAAATGTGAAGATATGCTTATTTTAGAGCCTAAATTAAAAACGAAAACAAACGGTGTTGCGAGGCCCCAAGGACTGCAACCACCTCAAAAAAGAGATCGCGTACAACCATGAGTACCATTTTACACGTTAGCCATATTAGCAAACAATACCGCTTGGGATTGGTGGGAAGCCGTACTTTAAAAGATGACTTAACCCGTTGGTGGTATCGAGTGCGTGGAAAGGAAGACCCCTTTTTAACCATAGGGGCCGTCAATAACCGTAGCGCCCAGGCCCAAGAAGATTATGTATGGGCACTGCGGGATATCAATTTTGAGGTAGCGGAAGGCGAAGTGTTGGGCATTATCGGTAAAAATGGAGCTGGAAAAAGTACGTTGCTAAAGATATTGTCCCGAGTAACCAGCCCTACCACTGGGGTTATTAAAACCCGTGGGCGCATTGCTTCTTTGTTGGAAGTAGGGACCGGTTTCCATCCCGAGCTCACCGGACGGGAAAATATTTATTTGAATGGTGCTATTTTGGGTATGACCAAAGCCGAAATAAAAAGCAAAGAAGAAGAGATTGTGGCCTTTAGTGGTTGTGAGATGTATATAGATACCCCGGTAAAACGTTACAGTAGTGGGATGCGGGTACGATTGGCCTTTGCCGTGGCGGCCCATTTGGAACCCGATATTTTGGTGGTCGATGAGGTGTTAGCCGTAGGGGATGCCGAATTCCAAAAAAAGGCGGTAGGTAAAATGCAGGACATTAGCAAAGGCCAAGGCCGTACGGTGTTGTTTGTAAGCCACAATATGGCCGCTGTAAAAAGCTTGTGTACCCGAGGCATCGTTTTGGAACATGGTACCGTGGTATTTGATGGGGATACCGATGAAGCGGTGGATTATTATTTAAAAATGGATTCTTCTGCTAAGGGAATTAGAAATTACGTTCATTTTGAGGATAAGGAAGTTGATAGAAACCCCTATTTTGTTCCAATTTCTTTAAGTGTGGGAGCTCTTCATAAACAATTGGAAGAGCCCATTGAGTTTGAAGACGAGATTGAGTTTAAAATTCGTTTTGATAAAAAAATCCAGAATGTAAAAATTGACACTACAATTCAAATTAAAGACTCAACGGGTAATTTTGTGATTAGTAGCGGAAGTGGTCTTGTTGAAAATATAGACAATTCACAAACTCTAGGAATCTTAGAGTTTTCGGTTAGGTTTCCTTCCCATTTTTTTAATTCTGAAGAGTTTTTTGTAAATGTTTTGTTTGTTAAGAATAATCGGGAAGTGATTTTAAGATTGGAAGATATAATTTCATTTCAAGTATTGGAAAATAGTCGGAAATTGGGAGAATGGATGGGGAAAAGCCGGGCGCCATTGAAAATAAAAATGCCTTGGACTTTTTCGAAAGTAACTTAAAACAAATTATTCTTTGGGAAAGATACCTATAAATTTTGGTCGTGTTCACCCATCCTTTATGGTTATTGGTGTGCAAAAAGGAGGTACATCATCCATTTATTCATACCTTTCACAGCACCCATCTATTCTGGTTCCTAAAACTAAGGAACTTCATTATTTTGATACTCATAATTCAACCCCCAAAGAGCCTTATTTAAAAAATTTTCCAAAAAGTTATTTTTCAAGAAAGATAACTTTTGAAGCTACACCAAGATATATATATTATCCTAGTACAGCACAAAAACTCTATGAGTTCAATTCAAAATTGAAATTCATTATAATCCTAAGAAATCCTGTAAAAAGGGCTTTTAGTGCTTGGAATATGTATAAACAATTAGCTCAAAATCCTAAGATTATAAATGCTTCTAAAAATCTAATGAAGCAAAATTCACTAGAACAGCTTTATAAATATTATTTCGAGAATAACTTTCCTTCATTTCAGGATGCTATTACTTTAGAATTGTCGAATGATTTTGGTAGTGAGATTATTGAACCCTCTTTAGTGAAAAGGGGGTACTATAAGACTCAAATTGAAACCTACCTAAATTTTTTTCCAAAAGAAAGCTTTTTATTTATTGATTTTGATTCCTTCAAGAAGGAAACATTATTAACTTTAAAACAAATAACTAATTTTCTAGGGATTTCTGAATTTAACTATGATTTTTTGAATCTTGAACCAATGAATAAAAGAACTTATGATTCTAAAATTAATGAGAATTTATATTATTTGCTTTTGAACCATTTTCAGTTAAAGAATAAAGGTTTGGAAGAATTGATTAATCTAGAGCTTAATTGGATGAATAAGAATTAAAATGTTTCAAATTAAAAATCATAAAGTATTTTGCATCGGTGCAGGTAAAACGGGTACCACTTCGGTAGAGAAAGCTCTTAGGGATCTTGGTTACAGATTGGGAGACCAAGCTAAAGGAGAATTGTTATTGCCAGCCTATACACAGCGAAACTTTAAAGCCATCGTGAAATTTTGCAAAACGGCTGATGCTTTTCAAGATGTGCCATTTTGTTTCCAGCATACCTATATGGCTTTGGAGCAAGCCTTTCCGAAGGCTAAATTTATTTTAACCGTTAGGGATAGTGATGAACAATGGTACCAATCGTTAGTAAGATTTCATACCAAACTCTTTGGTGAAGGTAAAAGAACCCCTACATGGGAGGACCTTAAAAAAGCCCCTTATCGCTACCCTGGATATGTTGCTGAAGTGCGAAAGCAGGTGTTTGGCATTATGGAAAATGAACCTCCTTATCAAGAAGAAAAGCTAAAAGCCTATTACACTACCCATAATGCAAGTGTTTTGGATTACTTTAAAAATAAGGAGAATTTGTTGGTCTTGAACGTTTCCGAAGTAGATGCCTATTCCCGGTTATGTGCTTTTTTGGACAGGGAACCCTTATATGAAACCTTTCCTTGGGAAAATAAAACCAGTGCGCTGTAATGATACAAGTCACCAAAACCTTTTTGCCCCCCCAGGCAGACTACCAAGCCCAATTGCAAAAAGCTTGGGATCAAGGTTGGGTTACCAATCGTGGGACTTTGGTAAAGGAATTGGAAGCTACCCTTCAAGACCATTTACAATCGCCTCCCTTGTTGGCCATGACCAATGGTACCTTGCCCCTCCAAATCGCGATCAAGGCCTTGGGCTTAACGGGGGAAATTATAACTACGCCCTTTAGTTATGTAGCTACCACCAGTAGCGTGGTATGGGAGGGTTGTACGCCCGTATTTGTGGATATCCATCCCGAATACCTTACCTTGGACGAAACCCTTATTGAAGCGGCCATTACCCCAAAAACCACGGCCATCTTGGCGACCCATGTTTTTGGAAACCCTTGTCATGTCACCGTTATTGAAGCGATTGCAGCGAAGCATGGTCTTCAAGTAATTTATGATGCCGCGCATGCCTTTGGGGTAACCTACCAAGGGAAAAGTATTTTTCATTATGGTGATGTAAGTACCTGTAGTTTTCATGCCACCAAATTGTTCCATACCGGGGAAGGGGGTGGGGTTTTTTGTAAGGATTCAGAATTATACCAAAAGCTTTTTTACCATCACAATTTTGGGCATGAAGGGCAAGAAGCTTTTCAAGGCTTGGGAATCAATGCCAAGATGAGTGAATTACAAGCAGCCTTGGGGCTGGCGGTGTTACCCTATATGCCTCAAATAGTAGGACATCGAAAAAAGGCGGTGACCTTTTACCAAGAGCACTTATCCCAATACACCACCCTAAAGCTTCGGGAAGGTACCCAATGGAACTATGCTTATTATCCCATTATTTTTGACTCGGAAGCGTTATTGCTTACCGCACAGGAGCGCTTGAATGCTTTGGATATTTACCCACGGCGGTATTTTTACCCAAGTCTGCATACCTTGCCCTATGTTTCAGGCCCCGATATGCCCGTATCTCAATCGGTTTCAGAACGCATTCTATGCCTGCCGCTGTCGCATGATATTTCTGAAGAAATCCAAGCGCAAATTGTAAACACCCTTACCGCATGAAGGGTTCCCTAGCCATTATGCAACCGTATGTGTTTCCGTATCTGGGATACTTTCAATTGGTGGATGCGGTAGATACCTTTGTTTTTTATGACGATGTGCATTTTATCAAACGCGGATGGATCAATCGAAACCAACTATTGGTGAATGGCAAAGCCCATCTTTTTTCCATTCCCCTGCAAGGCGCTTCCCAAAATAAGCTGATCCATGAAATTGCCGTGTTGAAAGATGTAAAATGGGAACAACAATTTTTTGCCACCTTGCAACAACAGTATGCCAAAGCCCCTTATTATGAAGAAGTATATGCTTTGGTAAAAAAGGTTTTTGACACTCCGTATACCTCGATTGCTCATTTGGCCATCCAAAGTGTGAAAGCTATTTCAGAATACGTAGGACTTTTCACCCAATTTGAGGTAAGTTCGCAGCAGTATCCCGAAACCAAGGGATTGGATAAAGCAGACCGTTTGATTGCCATTACCCAAAAAAAAGGGTATGACACCTATGTAAACCCTTCGGGCGGAAAAGAATTGTATGAAAAAGCGTATTTTTCAGGACGGGGCGTGAACCTGTATTTTATGAAAAACCATTTAGAGGCCTATCCGCAATTTGAGGAACCCTGTGTACTGGGACTTTCCATGATAGATGTACTTATGTTCTGTACCAAAGCGGAAGCCCTTCAATTAATAAAGCAATATAAAAAAGTGTAGTATGGCGAAGGTGGTTATTTTTGGATTAATGGATACGGCCGAACTGGCGTATTATTACCTAACGCACGATAGCGAGCATGAGGTGGTAGCCTTTACCGTGTCTAAAGAATATAAAGATCGTGAAACCTTTAAGGGGCTTCCCGTGGTAGATTTTGAAAACGTGGAAACCCAGTACCCTCCAGATCGCTACCAACTCTTTGCACCTATGACAGCCAAAAGCATGAATCAGTTGCGGGAGAAAATTTATTTGGAGGGTAAGGCCAAGGGCTATTCCTATATTTCTTATGTGAGTAGTAAGGCTACGGTTTGTGACAATGAAATAGGGGAGAACTGTTTTATATTGGAAGATAATACCCTACAGCCCTTTACTAAGATTGGCAACAATGTAGTACTGTGGAGTGGTAACCATATTGGCCATCACGGGGAAATCAAGGACCATGTCTTTTTTACTTCGCATGTGGTGCTTTCGGGACATTGTGTGGTAGAAACGCATTGTTTTTTTGGGGTGAATGCGACCATAAGGGATTACAGCCATATTAAAAAAGGCACCCTTGTGGCTATGGGGGCAAGCATCACCAAACAGGAAACCGAAGAGTGGGGGGTGTATGTGGGAAACCCTGCCAAGAAACTGGAAGGAAAATTAAGCTATAACCTGTATTGATATGAAGTGGGAAAAGAAAGGACAGCTTTTTGATCCTAGGGAAAATACTTCCGATTGGATCCATAACTATGCAGCATTACCCGTTTGTGATTTAATTTCTGAAGATTTACTACGTATCTATTTTTCTACTAGGGATGCAAAGGGTAGGAGCTTACCAACTTTTATAGAAGTGTCTCCTAAAAACCCTAAAAATATTTTAAAAATACACTCCAAGCCCATTCTGTCCTTAGGCGCACAAGGGACGTTTGATGACAACGGTATCATGCCTTCCTCTATCGTGGATCATGATGGAAAAAAATACCTGTACTACATTGGCTGGAACCCACAGGTTACGGTTTCTTATCGTTTGTCAATAGGATTGGCCATTAGTGAAGACGGTATTCATTTTGAAAAGTTTTCCAAAGGTCCAATACTGGATCGTGACAAGCACGAACCTTTTTTCAATACGGCTCCGTATGTTATTAAAGAGGGCAACCTATGGAAAATGTGGTATGTTTCCTGCACCGGATGGAAGAATGTGAAGGATTGGCCCGAACCATGGTATTTAATTCGTTATGCTGAATCCCACAATGGAATTGATTGGGAACGAAAGAATGTAGAGTGTATAGGGTATGATGATTTTACCCATGCTATTGGAAAGCCAATGGTTTTTAAGGAAAATGAAGTATATCATATGATTTATTCTTATCGTAATTCTGAAGATTACAGAACCGATGCCAGTAAAAGTTACCGTTTGGGATATGCTACTTCCAAAGACGGCTTGCAATGGGAACGTAAAGATTCAGAAATAAATCTAAAAGAGCCTGCAGAAACTTGGGAATCCATTATGCAAGAGTATAGTTCCACGTTTGAGTTTCAGGGACAGCGCTATTTGGTCTATAATGGTAACGGTTTTGGCGCGACAGGTTTTGGATATGCCCAATTAATAAAGTAAGATGAAAACAAAATACATTCATATAGGCTTGCCAAAAAATCTTTCTACCACCTTGCAAAGGGATTTTTTTGATCAACATCCTGAAATTTATCATTTGGGAGTTGGGGTGGGTTCTAATGTGGATTATATTAACTCGGTTATTGGGGCTGCCTGTGAAAATCATTTTCAGTACAGTAAAAAATTTACCTACCGAAAGGCAAAGGAAGGAATACACCAGGCCTTCCAAAACGAATTTGGTTTATTTCAGCAAAACCCCGAAAAGAAGGCTTGCGGGATTTCTCTGGAGTTGCTATCCTTCACTTTCACACCAGATCAAATAGAAATCGAGGAAAAGGCACAGCGCGTTTTTGAAGCTTTCGGCAAGGACACTAAAATCATTCTTATTGTACGTCAGCAGAAAAATTTAATAGAGTCTCTATATAAAGAGGCGATTAAAATAGGGTACTACGGGACATTTCAGGATTATCTGGAATACATTTATTACAAAAGGGACAACAATTTTATTTTTGATTTTCAGTATCATTATCTCTATGAATTGTATTCCAATTTGTTTGGAAAGGATAATATGGAGGTTTTATGTATTGAAGATTACCGAACTTCTGAAGGGAAGTTACGCTACAGAGAAGATACCTGCTTGTTAACTGAAAAACTCTGTCAGGTTTTAAACATTACTCCCTTAAATTTGAATTTGGACCATTACAACAAACCACTTTCCCTATCTGCACTGGAGAAAATGAGAAACCTAAATAAAGAATTTGTTCATGGAATAGGAAACCAAGCCTATAGTACGGGAACCAATTTTCACCGTCTGAAGGATCATTTTAGGGGAGATTTGGGTATTTCCATTGAAGACGATGTACTGTATCGAGATGCCCGAATGAAGAATCGAAATATAGAAAAAGCTGAAGCCGATTATGAAAAGGTACGGGAAATTGAATTTTCCTATCCCAATTATATTGAGCGGTTTTTAAAAGAATTGTTTGAGACTTCCAATCGAAGGTTGGAACAACAACTGGGTAGGGCTTTGCCTAGCTCTTATTTTGAATTTTAATGGATATGGAAGGGCCCAAAGTAAGTGTGGTGGTCACTACTTATAACCACAGGGACTATATTTCAGAATGCCTAGAGGGTATTTTGATGCAGCAAACCACATTTCCTTTCGAGATTATTTTGGGTGAAGATGCGAGTACCGACGGTACCAGGGAAGTTTGTAAAGCCTATGCCGAAAAGTATTCCGATATCATACGATTGTTTTTAAGAAGTAGGGGAGATGTGATCTACATAGAAGGCCACCCAACGGGACGTTCTAATTTTATGGAAAGTCTCAAAGTCTCGAAAGGCAAATATATTGCGCTTTGTGAAGGGGATGACTATTGGACCGACCCTTTAAAACTGCAAAAGCAAGTAGATTTTTTAGAGGCACATCCCGATTATGCACTTTGTTTTCACAGGGCTCAACTTTTGAATGAAAAGGGAGAATTTACACTTCATGCCATACCAGAGGATTTTGAAGAAAATACATTCGTTTATAAAGATTTATTAAGTCATTATAATTTTATTGCTACTGCTAGTGTTTTATTTAAGATTCCTCAAAGTTTTTCCTTTCCAAAGTGGTTTGAAGGGATTCCATTCGGGGATCTGTCACTATATGCCTTGGTAACAAAAAGTAAGAAAATAAAATGTTTGAATGATACTATGTCTGTTTATAGAATACACTCCCAAGGTATCTTTCAGAAACAAAACAAGCTTCGGCAACAACTACAATATTTGTTTTTTTATAAAAGGATTGTGCAAATCTTATCTTTAGAAGAGCAAAAAGTAGTGGCCAAAAAAAGGTTACAAACTATTAAGAATTTGGCCATACTACGCTTTCCAAAAAATATATTGTGGCAACAAATTTACAAATACTATCTTCGTTTTAAATTCTGAAATGGCGGTAAAATTATCCATTATCATTCCCTGTTACCAATCGGAAGCAACCTTGCCCGAAACCCTTGCTTCTGTGTTGGCGCAGGATTTTGAGTCGTGGGAAGCACTTATTGTAAACGATGGTTCCCCCGATGGGGTAGCGGCCATTGCTTCAGAGTGGGTGGCCAAAGATGCCCGTTTTCGGTACTTTGAAAAACCAAACGGGGGCTTGGGGTCGGCCCGAAATTTTGGGCTTGAAAGAGCTCTGGGGCATTATATTTTACCATTAGATTCTGATAATAAAGTTAGGCCCAACTTTGCACGCAAAGCTCTTAAGATTTTAGAACAGGATTCCGCTATTGGTGTTGTGTATGGAGATGCAGAGTATTTTGGGGAAAAAACAGGTATATGGAAGGTTGGGGAATTTAGTAGATATAAGATGCTTTCACATAACTATATTGATGCTTGCGCCATTATTAGAAAGCAAATTTTTGATGAATTGGGATTATATGATGAAGCCATGCCACATCAAGGTCACGAAGATTGGGATTTTTGGTTACGGGTAATAGCTGCAAATCATTCTTTTTTTTATTTAGAAGAAGTGACTTTTGATTATCGGGTTTTAGCCAGTTCGATGATTCGTAGTTTTGATAAAGAAATGACCCTTCGTAATATCGATTATATTTTCAAAAAACATTATAAGCTTTATGGAACCTCTTTTGTAGAACTAAAAAAGAAGCATGATAGGCTTGTAAAAGAATTTAATATCCCCATATTCACAAAGATAAAGAGAAGGCTTATTAAAGGCTTAAGAAACAAAGGGTCTAATTAATTTGAAATGCATACTGTCTCTATCTGCATACCAACTTACAACGGAGCTGATTATTTGTCGGAAGCCTTGGCATCCGTTGAAGCTCAAACATATAAAGATTTTGAAGTTGTGATAAGTGATGATGCTTCTAAAGACGACACCCTTCAAATTTTAGAGAATTTTAAAGCTCGTGTTTCTTTCCCAGTACATATTTTTCAACATACCCCAAAGGGTATTGGGGCCAATTGGAACCATTGTGTAAAACATGCAAAAGGAGCGTATATTAAGTTTTTGTTTCAGGATGATGTGCTCTTGCCGTATTGTTTGGAAGAGATGGTAAACCTAGCAAAAACCGATCCTGAAATTGGTTTGGTTTATGGGAAGAGAGATTTTTTATTTGACACCGAGCCTAAAGACTATACAATTTGGCTTCGAAAATGTGGAATATTGCATCAAAGTTGGAAAGGAATTACTGTTAAACAAGGCATTTTAGATGGTAAAGCTTATTTAAGGGATAAAAACCTATTGAATTTACCAAACAATAAAATAGGGGAACCCTCTTTAGTATTGCTCAAAAAAGAAGTTTTTGATAAGGTAGGTTATTTTGATACCCGCTTAAGTCAGACTTTAGATTTTGAATATTGGTATCGATTAATGCCTTTTTATAAAATTGCTTTTGTAGATAAGGTTTTAATAAAATTTCGCTTGCATGGTGGGCAAGCCACTCAAAAAAATGAAAAAAGAAAAACCAAAGATGCTCGTTTACTTCCTCAGATACTCATGAAGAACCTATTTTGGAAATTACACCCAAAACAAAGGAGCTATTTAATCAAGGAGGTTTTTGGGATTTACTATCTTCAAGTATTCTTTAAAAGAATTAAGAAAAAGTTGTTTTAATTTTGCTCGTTTCCATTATCATTCCAGTACATCAAACGGTTCCTTTTTTAAAGGAGTGTGTGGCCAGTGCCTTGGCACAGACCCATACCCAAATTGAGGTATTGCTGGCCTGTAACGGTGGATTGACGCCTGAAGCTTGTGAACGGTTTTTAGGGGTAAAAGATGACCGTTTGCAATTTATACTTTGTGATTCTGGACGGGATCGTGCCCGTACCCATGCCATGCAGCATGCCCAAGGTACATGGTTGCAATTTTTGGATTATGATGATGTTCTGTATCCCAAAAAAATTGAAACACAATTACAAAACCACTCTTCAAACACGCTCCTTATTTGTGGTTGGAAGAAATTTTCAAAAACCCTAGAAGAGCCCTACACCTTTCCCTTTCCACATTTATTTGAGACAACGATTACTACCATGCCCCAGCTGTATGAAGCCCTTTCCCAAGGGGGGTTTATCGCCACGGCAGCATGGCTTGTCCCAGCCCAGTATGCCAAGGATATAGTATGGGAAGATGTCCCAAACGACGATGCGGTATTTTTATCGGAACTTGCTCAAAAAGAACTGTCCCTACACCTTACTCCCCAAAGCTTGGTTGGGGTTCGGGTTCATGCAGGAAATACCAGTAAGATCCCCTCTAAAAAAGAGTTCTTAAAACTGTTACGTGGGTGGAGACTAATTGAAAAGCATTTAACTAAGTTGCCTTCGGCCATCCGCAATAGGTATTTATATACCAACTACCAATATGTGTTACATCGTTCCAAACACTTAGGGCGCTATCAATTTTTTCGAGTGGCACTTTGTTTTGTAAAATTGGGTTTGACGACGGGTAAATCTTTTTCCACTATTTTTAAAGATTTAAAAAACGCTTAATCGTGACCGTAAAAAAAAAAATAGCCATTATCGGTCCCATCGTAGATCAAGGCGGTAGGGAAGTGGAAGTGCATTTTATTGCTACTGCTCTAAAGGACCTGTATGAGGTAACTATTTTTTCTACCGCTGGAATGACGCAACAATCGGTAGCCCTGCCCGAAGGTGTTTCCTTTTCTAGCTTGCAAGAACAGTTATATTTAAAATATCCTAAGTTAAGGCGGTGGGCTAATTGGATGTCGTTTTTGAAGGGAGGGAGGCAACCGGGGTTTACCTATGTGAATCATCCCTGGGTGAAATCCAGAGTACCTTTCGATAGTCTTTCGAAAGCCTATTTGCGGGACTATGTAAAGCATTTTGATGCACTATTACTCTGTACGCAAGTAGCTAGTTATGGGATACGGGAAATTTTGGAAGCGGCTCATGCAGAAAGTATTCCGGTGCTTATTCGAATTACCGGAACTGTTGAGGTTATAGGGAAAAAGTTAGCCCCTTTATTGGAAAAAGCCTCGATGTTTTTGATGCACTCCCAAGAAAATGCCCATCGTTTGACGCAGTATGTTTCAGTACCCTACCGACTTATTGATCAAACGGCACAATTTGAAGATGAGTTGTTGTCCCACCCCATTCTTGATAAAACTATTAGCTCCCTAGGATATGTAGGAAGGCTTAGTGAAGAAAAAGGCGTATTGCCTTTATTGGAACATTGCAGCAAACATCCCGATGTTCAACTCACCCTTATTGGAGAGGGCCCTTTAAAAGAAGATGTGGAAGCGTTTGCCCAAAAATTCTCCCATCTAATTTATAAAGGAAGTATGTCGCCAAAGGAGTTGTCCAAATTTTATAAGACTTTTGATGTATTGGTAATTCCTTCTTATGAAGAATCGGGTCCTTTGGTAGGGCTAGAAGCTATGGCGGCGGGCCGTCTTATTATGAGTACAGAAGTGGGAGCTATGCCCGAGCGGTTGCAGGGAACCGAAAATAAGTTTTGGTTTGCGGTAGAAGATGCCCAAGATTTTGATAGGGTCTTGAAAAGGATTGTCTCTTTGTCGTTATTGGAGGTTCAAAAAATAGCTCAAGCCAATCGGGAACGTTATATCGCCCACTATACCCGTGAGCAAATTCAGAAGAAATACCGGGAAGCGGTCGCCCATTTTTTTCAATAATAGTATCTTGTCCTCCAAATTGATCAACCATGCGCAAAGGAAATAACCCAACCAAGGACCTAGCCCAAGTTCCTGATCCGGCACCTCATGTGGTGGTTATTCCTTTGTACATCCCCGAGATGGATGGTTATTATAAGGATGCTTTGAAGGTGTTTGAAACCTGTTTGGAATCGCTGGTAAAAACCAAGCAGCCTACCACGGAAATTTGCGTAGTAGCTAATGGTTGTTGTGAAACGGTTACCCATAGGCTGTCGGAATACCATAAAAAAGGTTGGATACAAGATCTATTTTTGCTGAAAGAAGGGGTTGGGAAAATCAATGCCCTTTTGAAGGCTTTGCGGAGTTTGGAAAGTCCTTTTGTGACACTTACCGATGCCGATGTCCTCTTTTTGAACGACTGGGAGAAAGCTGTATATGAAGTATTTGAGGCTTTTCCAAAGGCAGCTGCAGTATCTCCCACTCCCATTTTTGGAACGCAGGCACGACTTACCTATCCTATTTGGAAAGATTATTTTTTTTCCAAAAAACTGCAGTTTTTGCCCGTAGCCGATCCAGAAGCGATGACTCGTTTTGTTCAAAGTATTGGCTGGCCCCGATTGGATAGAAAGTACAAGGAAGTGATTTTAGGTTTGAAATCTACACAAGGTGTCAAAGCGGTAGTGGGCTGTAACCATATGACGGTGACCTACAAAACTTCGGTATTTAGAACCCTACCCAAAGGCAATTCACCCTATTTGTTAGGAGGGGATAGTGAATTTGAATATTTGGATAAGCCCCCTGTATTGTGTGATGGTTATCGTTTGGCGACTTATCAAAATTACTCCTACCATATGGGTAATGCCATGGAGCCCTGGATGCAGGAAGTTTTTTCTACTTTGAAAACGCCTGCCGATTCCATAGATTTTAGGGGGCTCCCGAAATCTATAATGCGACCCCGTCCTTTCGTTTTTTTTCTGAAACAGAAACTTTTAGGAAAAATCTTTGGCCGAAAAAGTTTTAGAAAATGGTTTTACCGAAACAAGGGATTACAAAAACATCAAATGGACTATTTTTTTTCATGATTAGCCACGCACATCGATGTATTTTTATTCACATTCCGAAATGTGCCGGGACGAGTGTAAAATATTTTTTGTTTCCGAATGAGAAAATCCACTGGAAAGAGGCTAATTACGAAGTGTTGCACGGCTGGTGCCCCAAACGGAAGTTTTTTATGCAACACGCCACAGCACAGCAATTATTGGAAACCGAATTGGTAACTCCCGAACAGTGGGAAAGTTATACCAAGTTTACTTTTGTTCGAAACCCATGGGACCGTGCCGTAAGCGATTATTTCTGGTTGATGAAAGACCAAAAAATAAAAGATTCGTTTTCCCATTATCTGCGTAGAAGCGGAAAATTCACAAAGGTGTTGAACGAGGTTTCCGAAACCTATTATCGTGGAGAGCATTTAGACCCGCAATCCCATTTTTTTGATAACGACGGGCCTTATGCCTTGGATTATGTAGGCCGTTTTGAGAATTTTCTGGAAGACATGCAGCAAGTGCTCCAATTATTGCATATAGACCGCCCTTTTGAAACGCATATCAATGCCTCCAAAAAAAAACGGAAACATTATTCACGCTACTATAGCGATAAGAATCGCGATTGGGTGGCCCAGCAGTATGCTCAGGATCTTGAAAATTTTGGATATGGGTTTCAGGACCAACGAAGCCGATGGGATAAACTTTGGTTAACCTAACGGTATGGAAGTATCACAACAACCGGCTCTGGTAAGTGTATTTATTTTGGTGTACAACCAAGAGGGCCTTGTGGCGCAAATGATCGAAAGTATTTTGGCACAGCAAACCCAATACCGTTTTGAACTGGTGATTGGTGATGATGCTTCTACCGATGCCACTTTAGCTATCTGCAAAGAATACCAGCAACGGTTTCCCGATCAAATTACTTTGGTGACTAGCCCTATTAATACTGGGCTTATTCAAAATTTTATCCGTACCCTGCAACAGTGTGCCGGAAACTATATCGCCATTTGTGATGGAGATGATTACTGGACCGACCCTTTGAAATTGGAAAAACAAGTCTCTTTTTTGGAAGCCCATCCTACCTACGACTTGGTTTTCGCCCAAAAGAAGGATCTCTGGCCCGATGGATCGGTTCAATTTCAGGAGCGGGAGGAGATCCCCGAAACCACATCCTTCGAAGATTTGATTCAAGGAAATTATATTGCTTCGGTAACCGCTGTATTCAGAAATAAAATACGAGGCCATTCTATCCCTTCTTGGTGGGCTCGTTTGCCTTATGGTGATTGGCCGTTGTACCTCTGGACACTGGCTGATGGGGGAAGCATCAAATACCTGAAGGAACCTGTAGCGATGTATCGAATGGCCATTGGCCAATCGGCCCAACTGCGTAAAAAGCATAGTGATGTTTTGTTGGTTAAACGATTTATATTAAGTAACCTGCAGAAAGACCCTCATTTTGTTTCCAAAAACGAGGTGATTCAAAGGGCTTTGAAACAGGTGGAAGAAGGATTGATGCGTTCCTTTCAACGAGAGCGAAATTTGGTAAAGGGAACGTATTATTTTTGGAAGTGTTTTTGGCGTACTCCTTCTTTTAGATTGCTGAAAACGTATTTAGGCGCTTTATTTAAAAAAAGACCAAAAGCATGAAAATCCTCATGGTATCCATACCGTCACTACATTTTACCCGGTGGACTTCCCAGTTGGAAAGCTCTGGCCATGAAGTGCATTGGTTCGATATTTTAAATGGAGGCTACAATAAAAACCTTCCTTGGGTCACGCAGCATACCCAATGGCGCTATAAGGGGGGCGATTTTAAGGGGAGAACCTGGCTTAAGAAAAAACTGCCATGGGTGCATCAAGCGCTGGAAAATAATGTGGAAAAAGCTTTTGAAAAAGTCCTAAAAGAAGTGCAACCCGATGTGGTACATACTTTTGTGATGTATGCGTGCTGTGTTCCTATTTTCCCCGTGATGTTACGGTACCCAAAACTAAAGTGGGTTTATTCTTCCTGGGGGAGCGATTTGTTTTACTACAAGGAGTTGCCCAACCACCGGAAAGATTTGGAAACTGTTTTGCCACATATCGATTATATGTTTTCCGATACCCTTCGGGACCAAAAAATAGCCGCAGCATTAGGATTTAAAGGAACGGCTCTGGGAGTATTTCCAGGGGGAGGCGGATTTCATTGGAATCAATACCAAGCTTATGTAAAACCACCTACAGAACGGGAAACGATTCTCATTAAAGGTTATGAAGGTCGATCTGGGAGGGCCATCGCTGTGTTAAAGTCGGTCCTACAGTTAGAAGTAGGGCTTCGGGAGCGCTTTAACTGGAAAGTATTTGGAGCGGATGATGAAGTAGTGGCGTTTATTCAGAAACACAAGGCCTTGACAGACCTTATGGAAATCATTTCCACCAAAAAAAGAATGATGCCCCATAAAGCCCTACTCGAGGAAATGGGAAAAAGTTTGGTGTACATAGGAAATAGTCAAAGTGATGGAATGCCTAATACTTTGTTGGAGGCGATAGGAATGGGCGCCTTTCCCATACAATCGAATCCGGGAGGCGCTACGGCTGAGGTGATCACTCCTGGAATGAACGGCTTTTTAATTGAGGATGAAGAAGCCGTGCCCGCTATAGCTAAAACAATTGCCCAAGCACTTACTTCTGAAACACTTTGGGGAACCGCATTTCAATACAACCAGCAAAAAAAAGAACAGTGGGCATTTGCGCACATTCAAAAGGAAGTACTAACTTGCTATCATAAAATTGCCACGGAAACATTGCTTTGATTACACTTATTTTTCCATATCGCGACCGGGATTTAAATAGGGTACTTCGTTCCCTGAAAAGTTTACAATTACAAACCTCCAAGGAATTTGAAGTAATTTGGGTAGACTATGGTTCAAAACCTCAAATAGCGGAAGCGGTAAAAAAGTTGATCGGTCAATTTGAGTTTGTTACTTATCATTATGCGGCAACCCAATTTCAGCCTTGGAACAAAAGTCGGGCTTTAAACTGGATTATAAAGCAACGAACTACGGGCTGGGGTTTTGTCGCCGATGTGGATATGCTATTCCATCCAGAATTTGTAGAAAGGACCTTATCCCTTCAAAAAGATAGGGAGGTAACCTATTTTAAAGTAGGATTTCTTTCAGAAAAGGAGACTCAAAAAAATGCTCCCTTTATGGAATGTGAAATAGCCTTCGAAAGTACGCACGAGGCTACGGGACTTACCCTGTTCCCATTTCAAGTGCTTCATGAAATAAGAGGGTTTGATGAGTTTTATCACTTTTGGGGTGCCGAAGATACCGATGTTCATGTACGATTGAGGAACTTAGGAGTTCCGGTTCATTTTTATGAAAAAGAAGTTTTATTATTGCACCAATGGCATGCAAACTATCGAAGCGAAGAGCAAAATCAGCTTACCGAAAAACTTCAGTTACAAGGGATAGTACAGTTGAATCACGAGCGTTTGTCACAAAAACGAATACAGAAAACTACAGGGGCTAATCCAAAAGCTTGGGGAGAGGTTCCTTCTGAATCGGTAATGGAGTCCCTTGCAAATTTTTCGGGAGAAATCCTTGCTCTTGGTTGCGAAAAACATGCTTTTGACGCGTTTTTGTATGCTACACTCCCTTCTTTGGAAGCAGGTATTCATGCTTTTCGTTTCCAGGAGACCCACTCCAAAAGTAGTGCGAAGCAACAGCTAAAAAAAGTGTTGGGTAAAAAAGTGCCTAAATATTACACGATTAAGGAAGTACATGACCTATTGTTATTGCATCTTATATCCTTTTATAGGGATTTTCCGTATGTGTTTCGTGTATTCCCTAAGGAGGGTACGTTTCTTTGTGTAATTCAATTACCGTAAAAGGTCATTTTTGGCTTTTCATAAATTTTCAACACTGCTAAGGAACTGTTAAATTTATGCTTTAAAAAAAGTGCATACCAACCCAATTTTTTTATCTTAGCGCAAAAGCAAAGGTATGGCAACATCGGTAGGTTTTTTGCCCCTACGGAAAGGCTCCAAGGGAATCCCCGGAAAGAACAAACGGAAAATGGCTGGACGCCCTTTATTTACTTGGGTACTTAATGAAGCTGCTTTTTCAAAGTTGGATGCCATCTACGTGGCTACTGATGACAACGACATTCAGGATTTTATAAAAACCCACTACAAGCATCTTCCCAAAATCAAACTTTTTGAAAGAAGTGAAGCCTCTGCTACCGATACAGCAAGCACTGAAATGGCTTTAGAAGAATTTTACGAGGCTGTTGGTAAAGATTTTGAAGTGCTTTGTTTACTACAGGCTACCTCTCCTACGACAACCCAGAAAGATATTAATTGTTGCTTGGCCGCCTTGGAAAAAGGAAAAGATTCGGCATTGACTGTAGTGAATACCCATCGATTTGTTTGGAATACGGAAGGAGCACCCCTAAACTATGATCCATCCCATCGGCCAAGAAGGCAAGACTTTGAAGGACTTTTGGTTGAAAATGGTGCGGTATATGCAACCACAGCAAGTGCGTTTAAGAAGACGAAAACCCGAATAAGTGGAAGTATTGAACTTGTTACAATGCCCGAGATATCTTATACTGAAATTGATTCGGAAACGGATTGGCTTTTTGTTGAGCAACTTTTGGTAAAGCGACTGCAACAACAAAAAGGAACGGCCAAGATTACCCATTTAGTGCTCGATGTAGATGGGGTTTTTACCCCAGGAACCGTTTGGTATGGAAAAGAAGGCGAATTGGCTAAATCTTTTGACATGCGGGATGGAATGGGCTTGGAACTTCTTCGGGAAAAAGGGATAGAGGTGCTGATTATGACTTCCGAAAATTCTGAATTAGTGGCTCAGCGAATGAAGAAACTTAAAATTAAAGAAGTTTTTTTGGGGGTTAAAGACAAATATCACCAATTGCAATATGTTTGTGATACGCAAGGTATTTCCCCCGACCAAATAGCCTATGTGGGCGATGACGTGAACGATATGGCTGCCATGGCTTATGTATCTTGGTCGTTTGCTCCCCAAAATGCGATGATAGAAATTAAAAATATTGCAGACGTCACCCTTTCCCATCCCAGTGGCGGCGGGGCCATTAGGGAAGTCTGCCAGTTTATTGAAAAATACAACCTACGTTATGCATAAATACCACCCCCCATTTATCATTGCTGAAATTGGCTGTAATCATAAAGGCGACATGGAGATTGCCAAAGAACTGATTAAAGTGGCCAAGATTTTCTGCAATGTAGATGCCGTAAAATTTCAGAAGCGAAATAATAAAGAGTTGCTTACGGAAGAACAATACCAAGCACCCCATCCCAACCCAGTAAATTCTTATGGTGCTACCTATGGGGCACACCGGGAGTTTTTAGAGTTTTCGAAAGCACAACATGCCGAATTAAAAGCCTATTGTGAAGAGATTGGAGTGATTTATGCAACATCGGTTTGGGATCTTACTTCGGCCAAAGAAATTGCCTCTCTGCAACCCGAGTTTATAAAAATTCCTTCTGCTTGTAATAATCATTTTGAGATGCTAAAATGGTTATGTGAAAATTATTCGGGGGAAATTCATATATCTACCGGAATGACGACCAAATTGGAAATAGCTGCTTTGGTACAGTTTTTCAAAGATAACGAACGTAACAAGGATTTGGTCTTGTACAATTGTACTTCGGGATATCCGGTTCCATTTGAAGATGTATGTTTGTTGGATATTAAAAACCTCCTTGAGCAATACGGGGACGATGTAAAACATATCGGTTTTTCGGGTCACCACCTAGGGATTGCGGTCGATATGGCTGCCTATACCTTGGGAGCTCCCATAATTGAACGTCATTATACATTGGATCGTACATGGAAGGGTACCGATCATGCCGCTTCCCTAGAGCCTATGGGCATGCGTAAACTGTCAAGAGATGTTCGGGCTGTGTATAAGGCTTTGCAATACAAAAAAGAAGACATTCTTCCTATAGAGCAAGTACAAAGGGATAAATTAAAATACCGAAAGGCATAAATGGCAAAAAAGATTTTTGTGTTATTTCCCGATGGTGTTGGACTTCGAAATTTTGCCTTTACAAATTTTAAGGAAGTAGGTGAGCAGCAAGGATTTGAAGTGATATATTGGAATCATTCCGTATTTCCACTACAGGAACAGTTGGGCTATAAGGAGGTGGTATTGCAAAACACGCAAATTCACCCTAAAACCGCTACCCTTAGTAGAGCCCGTAAACGGGTGGAGTTGGCCTTAAACCGTAAACGACTAAAAGACCCTATTTATAAAACCTATCGGTTTCCTTTGCGTTGGAAGGGTTTGAAAAATGTGATGAAATCCCTTTTTGTTAGCTATCATGAACAGTTTTCGAGCACTCCAAAAGGATGGCAAAACCTTATGGATGCCATGCATGCTGCCGAGAAAAGTACGAATCGGTACCAGGAATGCCTTCAGCAATTAAGGGAACATCAACCTGACTTGGTATTTTGTACCACCCAGAGAGCGACCCAGGCGATTGCGCCTTTGCTGGCTGCTCAGGAATTAGGGATTCCTACCGCTTGTTGGGTTTATAGTTGGGATAACTTACCGAAAGGTATGAGTACGGTTGAAACCGATTATTATTTTGTATGGTCGCAACTCATGAAGGAACAATTACTTACCTACTATCCGAAAGTACGCGCCGAACAAGTTTTCGTAACCGGAACACCTCAATTTGAGCCCCATTACGATACGTCCCTTTTACAAACAAGGGAAGCCTTTTGTGAATCACATGGTCTAGACGCACAAAAGCGCTACGTTTGTTTCTCTGGGGATGACCAAACAACCTCTCCCTTGGATCAATACTATTTGGAAGATGTCGCTAAAGCGGTCCGGAAATTAAATGATGAAGACTTTAATTTAGGGGTGGTATATAGGCAAGTGCCAGTGGACGATTCGGGACGTTACGATTTAGTATTGGAAGAGTACAAAGATGTCATTACTTCGGTAAAACCCTTATGGAAAACCATGGGTAGCCAATGGAATGAAGTTATGCCTACTAAAGAAGATTTTGTTCGACTGGTCAATACCTGCCATCATTGCGATTTGGTAGTGAATATATGCTCCAGTATGGTTTTCGATTTTGCAATACATCATAAACCCTGTATCTACCCTAATTACGAACAACCCCAGTTAAAAAAAGGAATACGGGATATAGGGCAAAATTATAAGTATGTGCATTTTCGATCCATGCCAAAAGATGCTGTAGTGTGGGCTTTGAAAAAAAATGAAATATATAATGCTTTAAAGCTGGTATTGGAGGGTAGGATAAATCCCGTACCTACTGCCCAACGATGGTATGGTGTAATAAATCACCCTAAAAATCCGGAGAAAGCCAGTGAGCGAATTTGGGAGGGGATTGCACAAATCTTACATTAAAATTGATCACTTGAAAAAATATTATCATTTACTTAAAAAAAATCTTTATCAGAAAAGGGTAGCCCTAAGGGGGCATATGGGATATGGTAAGTTTATCATTATTTGCCGCTCTAGGACGGGTTCCAGTTTACTGAAATCATTATTGGATCATCATCCTGAAATTGCTTGTAGTGGGGAAATTTTTAAAACGTTGCAAGGAAAGGATACACATACAGTTTGGAATCAGTTCTTTAATAAAAAACCTAAAAATATCAAGCAAGTTGGATGTAAGATTTTTTACTACCATCCATTGGATGGGGGTACTGAAGTTTGGGATCTTATAGAAAGGGATTCAGAAATAAAGATCATCCATCTAATTCGAAAAAATAGGTTAAGTGCTTTGGTGTCACAAAAAATTGGGGAAAAAACGAAATTGTGGAGTGAGAATGTAGATCGACCTCACGGGTTGAATTTGGATGAGAAGAGGATTTCCTTGGATTTTGAAGAATGTAAAAACACGTTTCAAAAAATCTCTAATTATGAAGAGCATACCAGAAGGGCCTTTTCAAATCATCCCTATACCGAAATATATTATGAAAACCTAGCGGAAGACCCAATAAGTACCGCCTATGAATTATATGAGTTTTTAGGGCTGTCCAAAAAAGAAGTAGTCGTAAAAAACAAAAAACAAAATCCAGAAAAATTGAGTGAACTTATCATGAATTATGAAGATTTAAAACAGCAATTTTTGGGAACTCCCTGGGAAGTTCATTTTGAAAACTAGCTAAAATTTTAAATAAATGCCTTCTGAGAAAAAAATCATATTTCTTAATTCCTATTCTCCAAGAACTGGGCATAACTTCGTATCTGAAGCAATAAAAGTATTTTCCCAACATGAGGTGTTAATTCACAATCGAAGTGAAACCCGTCTTTCTAGAATGCTGGAGGCTTACTACCATATTTATTACAAATCCATCCATCATAAAACGGATAAGGATTTTATGGATCACCTTTTTATCCATTCCTTGAGAAGCCGTATCCTTGAAAAGTGTGACAATGAATATGCAATGATTAAAGACACTACTTTGATAGGAAAGGATCATTTACGAAAGCTATTCCCTGAGGATATTCATTTCATACTTCTGAGGGATCCCAATGCGGTTTTTAACTCCTTGATGAAAGCGATGAAGTTTAAGAAACCGGGATTCAAAACAATGGTGAAGAAAATAGGAATGCAGTTAGGTATCTACCCTTATTACTACAGCAGGAAAATGAGCCATAGGATACTAAGGGAATTACCCGATTTTTCCCATTATGAGGTGATTAAGTATGAAGATTTGCACCAAAAGAATTTGGAAGCACTAGAACGTTTAAAAACGATTTTTCAATGTCCCAAAAGTATGGATCAACTATTAGAAGAAATAGATGCTATTCAGGTAATTAATTCCTCATTTCATGAAGAAGTAGCAGCTCGTAAAATTTGGGAAGCTAAACCCAAGACCGAGACATTCGATCCTATCCATAGAAAGGGGAATTCCTTTTTTATTCGATTGGGAGTTCGTATGGGAACTCAAAAACTAAGACAAAAACTAGGTTATATTTCATAATGCATATAGGCTTCATAACACCCGAATATCCCCATCCCGAAGTGCAAAAAGCGGCGGGAATGGGAACCAGTATCCGAAATTTGGTACATGCCTTAGTAGCAAAAGGTGTTCAGGTCACTTTATTCGTTTATGGACAACAAGAGTCTAAGGTTTTTCAAGAGGAAGGGGTGTCCTTTCATTTAATTGCCCATAAAAAATATACGGCTTTAGGTTGGTTTTATTATCGGAAATATTTACAACGGTACATTGAAAATGAAGTAAAACAACAAGCTATACAACTATTGGAGGCTCCGGATTGGACTGGAATTACCGCTTTTATGAAATTTTCGGTCCCCCTAATTATACGATTTCATGGCAGTGATACCTATTTCTGCTATTTGGAGAAAAGACCTCAAAAGTGGAAAAACCGTTTCTTTGAAAAAAGAGCAGTGCTTGGAGCTCAGGGATATATTGCTCCAACTACCTTTGCAGGCCTCAAGAGTGCGCAGCTTTTTGGAATCCCACCCCAAAAAGTGACCACTCTGCACTACGGATTGGATCTTAGCTTATTTCAGAATTCTAACCCCGATACCTTTGAACCCTTTCGAATTTTGAATGTGGGTACCTTGATACGCAAAAAAGGTGTGTTTCAATTAGTTGAAATGTTTAATCGTATTGTAGCGAAACAACCGAAGGCCACGTTGTATTTTATAGGGGGGGATTCTAAAGACATTCAAACCGGAAGCCATTCTACATGGAAACTACTGCAAGCACGTTTAAGTCCGCAGGCAAAATTACAAACCACTTACCTTGGTAAAATACCCTACGAAGAGGTGCAAAAGGAAATGGTTAAAGCTCATTTGTGTATCTATCCCTCGATGGCAGAGACGTTGGGAATGGTCACTATTGAATCTATGGCACTACAAAAAGCCGTTTTAAATACAAATTATGGTTGGGCGGAGGACTTGATTGACGATGGAGTGAATGGTTTTTTAATCGATCCTAACAATATTGATGGCTATGTACAAACAGTTTTAGAACTTTTTGAGGATTCAAAAAAGACACTTTCTATAGGAAAAGCTGCCAAATTGAAAGTTGAAACAACTTTTGTTGTAGAAAAAATTGTACATCAGAATATTAAGTATTACCAAAAGTGGCTTTCAGAATGAGGCTAAAGGCATTATTCAAAAAGATTAAGAAGCGCTATGGAATGTTCCAGAAACATCCACTTACAGCGAAAGCTCCTTTTTATCATTTGCTTCGATATCTTTGGATTAATATTCAGTTTCTTTGGAAAAAAGAACTTATCTATCCTTGGTTGGGCTCTTTGAAATTGGCAATACAAAAGGGAGATGCCGGCATTATTGCTAATGCTTATTATTATTTGTATGAATATCAAGAATCTACTTTTTTACTTCATACCCTCACTACGGAAGATGAATTTATAGATGTAGGCGCGAACCTAGGCCATTATTCTTTGCTGGTTGCAGGCATACGGGGAACGACTTGCCATGCTTTTGAACCTGTTCCGCTTACCTTCCGAAGGCTTATGGAGCAAATTTCCCTAAACCAATTACAAGACTGCATACATACCTATCATAAAGGAGTTGCTTCTGAAGCGGGACATTTATATTTTTCTACCCAGCATACGGTCATGAACCGGGTAGTGAATGCTTCTTACCCCAATGCGATTGAAGTTCCCGTGATAAGCTTGGATGGCTTTATGAGTAAAGAAAGTCATAGAGCGGCCATCTTGAAGGTGGATGTAGAAGGATATGAAATGCAAGTGTTGCTAGGCGCTGAGAAATTATTGTCAAGTCCTCGCGTAAAAGCATTGATTATTGAATTAAATTATAGTGCCACACAATACCAAGTAAAGAATAGTGATATTGTACAATGGCTCATCAAACGAGGGTTTTCCCCTTTTGAATACCACCCAGAAAAAAGAAACTTGGTTCCCCTTGAAGGCCAGAATACCAAACAATTTAATACCTTGTTTGTCAAAGATTTGGAATTTGTACAAAACCGCATTCGAAAAGCAGTAGCTGTGTCTTATAAGCATAAATGGATATGAATATAGATTTGGTCCATATCGCTATTGAAAACCATAGGGTAACCCATGTCATTGTAGAAGGTAAAGAAAAGAAAGCCCCTTCGTCAAGTATCATTCCTTGTATTTACGATATTGCTGAAAAATATCCTTATGCTTGGATCTATTTTTACCGTCCAAATTTCATTTCTGAAGAAACAAGGGACTTCCTTCTTCAGCAACTTAAGCACACCAATCAATTTATTACTGTATATGCTCATGAGCCGTTACTTTTGGACGAGTCTATTGGTTATGTAGAATTGGGACCTTTTATCAATGTAAATTACAAAGTGCTCTACCCTACTTGGAGAATGGCAACCGATGGGGGAATCCTTCATGCTTCTGTATTGAATAACTTGAATCGATGGCAAGAAGGGGATACACATTTTGGATATTGGTTGAATTCCTTAGCCAGAACCCTTCGGTATGAAGGATTGATGTGTTATCGGTACCATCAAAACTCCCAGCCACCTAGTTATCAGAAAAACCAAAAATTACTTTATCGATTTGTAAAGCAGCATTTTAAGTTTTCTTGGTTAATGATTTTATTTTTTTGTCAATGGAAATATGAAAAACAATTTTCTTTAGCAGCACTTATAAAAAGCCTTTGGTACAGAAAACGTCAGATAAAGATTTCTTTGGAGCAAATATTTCAACCTTTGCGGCAGGGTTCCCTTGTACCATTTCAATTAGATGTAGTGATACCAACCCTAGGAAGAAAGGAGTATCTTCATCAGGTTTTTAAAGATATTAGTAGACAAACCCTCCTTCCTCAAAAAGTAATTGTGGTAGAACAAGACCCAGATTTGAAGGCGACTTCTAATTTGCCATTTATTAATTCTGTCGAGTGGCCTTTTAATGTTCAGCATATTTTTACTCACAAGAGTGGAGCATGCCATGCAAGAAATAAGGCCCTAGAGCAAACCCAAGCTCCATGGATTTTACTTTTTGATGATGATGCAAGACTGGCACCAGACACTTTCGAGAAAATGCAAAAGGCTTTGGAAGAAACCGGGGCGTATTGCATCAATACGGCCTATTTGCAAGAAGGGGAAAAAGAATTTTTTAAGCCCTATAAGCAATGGGAAAGTTTTGGGGCAGGCTGTAGTATTATACATTGTAGTATTTTAGATCAATGCCGGTTTGATGAAAAACTGGAACATGGTTATGGTGAGGACGTAGATTTTGGAATGCAAATTCGTAATTTAGGATATGATATTATATATACCCCTCAAATCCAGATTCGTCATTTAAAAGCTCCGGTAGGAGGATTTCGTCAACCCCCTACATTTCCATGGGATGGAGATCCAGTATCTCCTAAACCTTCCCCTCAGGTATATTACAGTAAGTTAAAACACTTCACCAGCCAACAGCTCAAAGCTTACCAGTGGACTTTATTCTTTAAAATCTGGAAGCATCAAAAGTTTTCAAATCCTTTTCGGTTAAGGAAAAGATTTCTAAAAAGATGGAATGCCAGTGTATATTGGGCAGAAAGATTATGATAAAGCTTTACACATACCAAGAGTTTCTAACTCCGGAGAACCGCTCTAAAGTTTTTCCACTATTATTCGATTTGTGCTATTACGAAAAGGCAGCATCCATTTTATTTGAAAAGTTTCAACTCGTAGAAACCCCTGAAGAGGCTCACTTTTTGATCTTTCCTTTAGAAATAAATAAAGCTGTGGAAGGTAAGGGAAAGAAAGCTTTTCAACGTATGCTAACCCAAGCGAAATACCTTAAAAAAAAACTATGGGTCTACACAGGCGGGGATTATGGGCGTACATTTCAGGAACCGGAAATTATGACACTTCGTTTTGGAGGTTTTAAAACGACCAACGCTTCACAAACGTATATTTGCCCTACTTTTATAGAAGACCCTATAGGCACTTGGGTACCCTCCTTAACCTACCTGCCTTATCAAGCTATCCCAGAGATTTCCTTTACGGGGTACGCCAGTGGGAGTCGAAGTGAATGGTTTTTAAATCTATTGGCCCATTACAGGCGAAATTTTTTACGGCTTTTAAAGAAAGATCTTTCGGATAAGCAATCCTTTTTTCCTGTGGCTTTCAGAAGAAATCAGTTTTTAAAAAAAATTCAAAAGGATTCTAGAATTCGTACACATTTTATTTTACGGAAAAAATATCGGGCTGGGGCTCATTCAGAAATAGAAAGAAAGCATACCACTCAAGAATTTTTCCAGAATATGATAGCGAGCCCATATACTTTTTGTTTAAGGGGTGCTGGAAATTTTTCTGTTCGGTTTTACGAGAGCTTGGCGTGTGGTCGTATTCCGGTGTTATTGGACACCGATGTTTCTTTACCACTAGAATCGATCATTCCTTGGAATGAGCATATTTGCCGAGTGAACCCTAAAGAAGATTGGATAGAGCAAATTGTTGCCTTTCATTCGAAAATGACGGAGGAGGGTTTTGTTGAAATGCAAAAAAATAATAGAAAGCTTTATCAAGCGTATTTAATAAGGCATCATTACTTTTGTTATTGGCACCAAGAATTAAAAAAGTTTCTAAAAACGTGAGGTTTTCCTTAATCATCTGTACTTACCAAAGGCCCAAACCCTTAGTGAAGCTTCTTCATTCAGTGAAGGAGCAAACCCTATATCCTCATGAAATATTGGTCATAGACGGTTCTGTGGATACTGCAACCCAAGAGATTCTTATGCTTCATACTTTTCAAAATCTTATCTATTATAAAGTTCCTGAAGCACAAAGAGGGTTAACCAAACAACGAAATTTTGGGATTAAGAATGTGGCTTCTAATATGGATATTGTTTGTTTTTTAGATGATGACATCGTACTGACCCCCAATTATTTCAAAGAATTGATAGGTACTTATAAGCGTTTTCCAGAAGCATTGGGTGTGGGAGGATATATTATTAATGAAATAGACTGGAGACCTCTAGGAAAAAACGAGAAAGTAGCACAGAATCAATTTGCTTATGATGGTTGGGTTCGAAAAGACGGGGCTCGATTTGTATTACGGAAAAGGGTCGGGCTAGATACAGATAGACCTCCTGCACATTTGCCCGATTTTTCACACGGAAGAAGTGTTAGTTTTTTACCACCCTCTGGAAAGATTTATTCTGTGGAACAGTTTATGGGAGGGGTGGCCTCTTACCAAAAGAATGTTTTTAAATCCCTGAACTTTTCTGCATATTTTGAAGGTTACGGTTTGTATGAAGATGCCGATTTTACCCTTCGGCTTTCTAAAAAAGGTCCTTTATATGTAAATACTGCTGCTCAATTATATCATTTTCATGAACCCTTAGGTAGGCCTAACCAATTTCTGTATGGAAAAATGGTAGTGCGTAATGGATGGTATGTTTGGCGGGTAAGGTATCCAAAACCAAGTATGAAAGCCAGGTGTAAGTGGCATATTACCGCATTGTTACTTACTTTGGTCCGGTATGTTAATGCCTTTAAAGGGCCTCATCGAAAAGCAGCCCTTAGTGAAGCACTGGGGAGAACCTTAGGATGGTATGGAATTATTTTTAACCCTCCTAAAATTCACAAAAGCCAATCCGTATGATATTTACCATCATATCACATACTCCGCATCATATTATCAATGGAAAGATTTATGCCTATGCTCCTTACGTTCGGGAAATGAACATTTGGGCAAAATATGTAGAAAAGCTTGTGTTGGTAGTGCCTTGTCATACGGGTGGTGAAATAACCCCCATCATGGAAGCTTACACTCATGAAGCGATAGAAGTGTTACCCATACCTTCTATTGCCTTTACTTCCTTTGCTAGAGCCGTAAAATCGTTGTTTTTAATTCCTCTAATTGTTTGGCAGATTTTAAAGGGCATGCGAAGAGCGGAGCATATTCACCTTCGCTGTCCTGGAAATATTGGATTATTAGGAGTTTTGATGCAGTTTTGGTTTCCTAAGAAGAAAAAAACAGCAAAGTACGCTGGAAACTGGGACCCAGAAGCCAAACAACCCTTAAGTTATCGAATCCAAAAAATATTGTTAGCAAGCCCTTTTTTCTCAAGAAATATGACGGTCTTGGTGTATGGGGATTGGCCGGGTCAATCTTCAAATGTGTGTTCTTTTTTTACCGCTACTTATACAGAAAACCAAAAACCTGAGGGATTAGCTCGAAAAACTTTCAAAGAACCCTATCAAGCATTGTTTGTAGGAAGCCTTTCGGTAGGCAAAAGACCTATGTATGCGGTAAATTTAATACAATCTTTAAGAGAATCGGGAATCAATATATTTTTGAAATTATATGGGACAGGGGCCGAAGTATCTTCGCTTGCTAATTATATAACCTCTCATAAGTTGGATGCCTATATTACCTTGGAAGGAGTTGCTACTGCTGAAGAGATGATCGCTATTTACAAGAAAAGTGACTTATTACTGCTTCCTTCTAAATCGGAAGGATGGCCTAAAGTTGTTGCTGAGGCTATGTTTTGGGGAGTCGTACCCGTGGTTACTCCTGTTTCATGTGTGCCATGGATGTTGGAAAGCGGGGATCGAGGACTTTTATTATCCCTCGAACTAGAGAAAGATACGAGGGCAATAAGGACACAGCTACTGTCTTCGAGTGATTTCATTGAAAAGTCTGAAAAGGCACAGCTTTGGTCGAGAGCATACACTTTAGATACTTTTGAAGCCTCTATAAAAGAGTTGTTATTATGAAAATACTTCAATTAATTGATTCTTTACAGGCAGGAGGGGCCGAAAGAATGGCAGTACATATTGCCAATTCATTAAATCCTTTGGTAGAAGGATCTTACCTTTGTGTAAGCCGAAAGGAAGGTCCGTTGAAGGCTAGTTTAAACAAAGAGGTAGGGTATCTTTTTTTGAACAAGCAAAGCACAATTGACCGTAAGGCTTTTCGATTGTTAAGAACATTCCTTCAAAAGGAAAAAATTACGCATATTCATGCTCATGGCACCTCTTTCTTTTTAGCCACTGTAATGAAATGGAGGTTGCCCCATTTAAAATTGGTTTATCACGAACACCATGGAAAAAGAATAAGCGGAACCTCGAAGGATTACAAGGCTTTAACTTTTTGCTCCCGTTTTTTTGATTCGGTTATCACTGTCAATGAAGCCCTATGTGTGTGGTGTAAAAATCAATTACACTGTAAAGAAGTTTACCACATTCCTAATTTTATTCCGGAAACTTCATTTTTAAAGAAAACAGATCAAGAAAAACCTTTTATAGTCCATTTGGCAAATTTAAGACCTGTAAAAGATCAAATGACACTATTAAAAGCATTTTCCAGAATTCACGATTTGTATCCAGAATGGAACTTGAGGTTCGTGGGAAAAGAAGAGGATTTAAGCTACTTGGAAACATTAAAGGATTTTGTAAACGAAAATGATATAAAATCTAAAGTTCATTTTATGGGTGTTCAGCAGAATATTTTTCCTATTTTGCAAGAGTCGAGTATAGGCGTACTTTCGTCTACTTCTGAAGGACTTCCTATGGCTTTGCTAGAGTATGGTGCCGCAGGTTTACCGGTTATAGCCACTGATGTAGGATACTGTAGAGAAGTAGTTTCAAATTTTGGTAAAATAGTACCTCCCAATAGCCCATTAATGTTTGCCAAAGCGCTTCAGGAATTTATGGGTTCTCCTGAAGAACGTAAGAAAGCATCACATGATTATACAAAACATATTTTTAATACTTATTCTTCAAAGAAGATTGTAACCCATTTCATTGAAGTTTATAAAAAAATCTCATGAAAGGTAATCCGGTATCCTTTAAACTTTATATCCAGTTACTATTTGTTCATATAGGGCTAGCATTGGGTGCTTATTTATTTCCTTCCATATCCAAATTTCTTTTATTGGGTGTGGTAGGTATTTTCTTTTTTTGGGTTTTGGCTTCTGCCAATCGTAAAGATCAGGCATTGTTAGGTGCAGCTTACATTACAGGTTTTGAGGTTTTTTCAAGAATGACAGGAGGAACTTTAACCTATGAATTTGCGAAATATGCAGTGATACTTTTCCTAGGAATAGGCATGTTTTATCGGGGCTTTACCAGAAAGTCATGGGCTTATTTATTTTATCTTTTATGTCTTACACCGGGAATTTTATTTTCTGCCATTAATCTAGATTACGCTACTAATGTGGCTAATGCAATTGGATTTAATTTAAGTGGTCCCGTTTGCTTGGGTATTTCGGCATTGTATTGTTACAACCGAAAAATGCCTTTAGCACGTCTTCAAGGAATATTATTGGCATTATTGCTCCCTATATTCAGTACAGCGGTGTACTTGTATTTCTACACACCAGATATTAAAGAAGTAGTTACGGGAACCTATTCTAATTATGCTACTTCAGGAGGTTTTGGCCCTAATCAAGTAGCCACTATTTTAGGTTTGGGGGTCTTTCTCTTATTTTCTAGGTTGTTAGTGATAAGGAATCGTTCTGTAAATATCGTAGACTTAGTCCTACTTTCTTTTATTGGTTACCGTACCTTGGTTACTTTTTCCAGAGGGGGAACGATTACCGCTGTAGTATGTATCACGCTTTTTATTGCTATTTACTTTATTCGATCTTCTTCTTTAGAAAAAGCAAAGTTGTTGCCTAAGGGCTTGATGTTATTTGCGGTTTTAGCCTTTACGTGGTTAATTACCTCCTTAAATACTTCTGGCTTGATTGATAAGCGTTATGCTAATCAAGATGCTGCAGGAAGAGTAAAAGAGGATGTCACTACGGGAAGAACCGAGTTAATTACCACAGAATTACAAGCCTTTTATGAAAATCCTATTTTAGGAATCGGGGTAGGAAAGGTTAAAGAATATCGTGAGGAAGTGCTGGGCGAACTGTCGGCCACTCATAATGAAGTTACCAGACTACTTTCAGAGCATGGTTCATTTGGTTTGATCGCTTTATTGGTTTTGATTGTCACGCCCTTAATTTTCCGAATTAAAGATAAAAGCAATTTATATTTATATTCATGTGTGGCATTCTGGTTTTTAACCATTAACCACAGCTCTATGCGTATTGCTGCGCCAGCTTTTGTATATGGTCTTTCGTTAATTTCTATTGTCAATGCAAAAAAGAAGTCTGTTATACATCGGAAATAAGCTTTCTCAAAAGGGAATTCCGGTTACCTCCATAGAAACATTAGGAAACTTCCTTGAAAAGGAAGGGTTTTGCGTGTATAAGTTTTCTGACAAAAAAAACAAACTTTTTAGATTAGTGGACATGCTATGGAATACTTTTGTTTATGCTCGAAAAGTAACAGTGGTACTTATTGATGTCTACAGCACTCAAAATTTTTATTTTGCGTTGGCAGTTGCCAATCTTTGTAGGCTTTTAAAAGTGCCTTATATTCCCATTTTAAGAGGTGGAAATTTACCCGAAAGACTCGAGCGAAGTTGGGCGCAATCCAAAAAGTTGTTTCATGGAGCTAAAATGAATGTGGCTCCGTCTCCTTATTTACTAGAGGCTTTTCAGAACAAGGGATTTCAAAACCTTACATACATACCCAATACCATTGAAATAATTAATTACCCTTTCCTAAAAAGGAAAGTATATGCTCCAAAATTACTCTGGGTACGTGCTTTTGCGGATATTTATAATCCAATACTGGCACTGGAAGTCTTGGAAAAACTGATTGAAACCCATCCTGGCGCATCTCTCTGTATGGTGGGGCCCGACAAAGATGGATCGTTGCAAAAATGCAAACGCTTTGCGGAAGACAATCAACTTCCAGTAACTTTTACCGGAAAACTCTCTAAAGAAGATTGGATTGATTTGTCTACGGATTATGATATTTTTCTGAACACGACAAATTTTGATAATACTCCCGTAAGTGTCATTGAGGCCATGGCTTTGGGATTGCCCGTAATTACGACCAATGTAGGCGGAATTCCTTACCTGGTTCAAAATGAAAAGGAAGCGATTTTAGTGCCTCCCAATGATGCTCATATTTTTTACCAAAAGATTATAGCCATTATGGAAACTCCTGAAGCAATAAACGAAATGACTGAGAGAGCTCGAAAAAAAGTAGAGCGTTTTGATTGGCAAAAAGTGAAAGAACTGTGGTTGGCTCTTTTGAAAGAATAAAAATATAATTACTTTTAGAGTTGCAAACTAACCTAACGTATTATGTCCCCATCTTCCCATATTCACTTTGAGGTTTCAGAGCGGAAGGTTCTTTTACGGATTTTTGACGTTTTGGTCGTGCTGGCTTCCTTATATGCCGTGAGTACGGTATTTAATCTCGATTATTTTAAAATTAATCAACAGCACTGGTTTTGGTCTATTGTTTTGGCCTTGTATTTAACGGTCTTTGCTACGATTTTTGAATTATACGACTTAAAGAAAGCGAGTAAGTTTGAAGTGGTCGTACAAAATATCATTCTTACCTCTTCGGTAACAGTACTTTTTTACCTTTTTACGCCTTTTTATACCCCAGAGCTTCCCAATAACCGATTGCAAATCGTCTACTTTTACTTATCGATAAATATCTCTTTGTTTTTATGGCGGTATGCTTATGTAACCCTTATTGCAACCCCCAGGTTTCATAAAAGGGTGTTGTTGGTAGCCGATGAAAAAGACGTGCCTAAGATATTGGAATCCCTTTATAAGTCTGATCCTAATTATAAAGTGCTGGGATTTGTTCATGTAGGGAAGAATAAGGATGCTCTTGGGTACGAGGGTAGCCCTGTTATTTCTGAAGATGAAATGGCTCACACCATCTACGAGGAGGGAATTAGTGAAATTGTTATTGCAGCTTCAGGGGAGGGAGTGATTACCATATCCCTTTACAACCTTCTCATTGAACAGTTGGAAAAAGGAGTAGCTATAAGGGAGTACACCCAAGTATATGAAGAACTTACCCGGAGAGTCCCGGTACAGCATGTCGATAAAGATTTCTATCGTTATTTTCCTTTCAGCAGAAGCAATCAGAACAAATTATATTTGTTTTTCCATAGGCTATTGGATTTACTATTTTCTTTGATAGGCCTTGTTTTTGGACTCATTATTTCCCCCATTATAATTATTGGAAACCTCATTGGGAATAGGGGCCCCATGTTCTATACCCAAACCCGGGTAGGGAGAAATGGAAAGCATTTCAAAATCTATAAATTGCGCAGTATGGTGAAGGATGCCGAAAAGAACGGTGCCCAATTTGCAGATAAAAATGATCTTCGGGTCACAAAGTTTGGACGCTTTTTGCGACGTTCCCGTTTTGATGAAATTCCTCAGTTCATAAATGTTATAAAAGGCGAGATGAGTGTAATTGGACCACGTCCCGAACGCCCCGTTTTTGTAGAAGACCTGTCCAAAACCATTCCTTTTTATGAGGTAAGGCACCTTGTGAAACCCGGGGTGACGGGATGGGCGCAGGTAAACGCCAAATATGGAATGACAGTAGAAGATGCCTTGGAGAAGCTTCAGTACGATTTGTATTACATCAAAAAGCGAAGCTTGTTCCTCGATATAACTATTGTAATTAAAACCCTAAGTACCATTATTTTCTTCAGAGGGCAATAAATCGAAAAAATCAATCTTCCTTAGTTTTGTTGGAAAGGTATTTCAGTAGAAAAACATACCGAACTCCTAATGCTATAAATAAGGGTATGAAGCCTATGGCAAATTTCTGAACCCCTGTAATGGAATGAAGTCCTAATAAGGCGAGCATTAACAATAAAAGAAACACATATTTACGCAACCATTTTGGAGGTGTTTTGCGAGCAATCCCGATTGAAAGAAACAGGGATAATGGAAACGCCCATAACAAATTGTAATTGTTCACGGTACTGGAGTGATCTGTGGCAAACCACAATAACAGTAAGATAATGCCAATGAGGCCTGTAATCAAGAAGATGGAGCCATCGAGAAAACGGCTTCTTTGATTGTTTTTATGATCTTTATAGGTCACAAAAAGAATGAGTAAGGCAATGATTCCGAAGATAAACAACGGACTTGCAAAAAAAGAACTATTTGCTTCTCTTGGGGTGTTTTCAAACAACCAATGGGTTTCTTTGACCAAGGGTTCTTTGGTTCCTTGGTGTTCAAGGGTGGCTACTGCGGCTGCTTCAAATACATATTGTGGTAAAAACTGATACTCCCATGCTGTTGCTTTCTTGTCTACTACGGCTCCTATGGCAACATCCATGCCTAAACTACCCCATGTATTGGCCCGAACGTTTTTTTGAATTAGCTCCCGAAACGTGTATTCCTCCGTAACAAAAGAATCGTTATACTGTACTTTATTTTTTAGAACGGCTTTTAAAACATCCCGAATCTTCGTCGCGCAATTATCGTAGAAGAAGTCGTATAGGTATTGTTTGTTCTCTGGTTTAGCGTTGTTCTGAAGGTATTGGAATAACTCGTTTTTTTCGGAAGGTGTTACATTTAATACCTGTTCCTTTACCCAGCGGTTTTCCCTTTCGTACAAATCCAAAAATCCCTGAAAGGGCCATACACTCAATTCGTACAATAGCTTTCCCTGTGCAAATTTGGTATAAAAATTAGGGGTATTGAAATCGTAGGTTCCGTAGTTATACGCCCAATCTATTTTATTTACCGGATCTTTAATTCGGAAAGCACTGTGGCCAAATTTATCGTAAAGGTTTTTACCGGGTCCAACGGTGATGATACTTATTTCTGCTTCTTCTGAAAGGCTATAGGGTTGTGCTTCCGAAGGGATATTCAGAAAAAAAAGAAATAGTAAAGCGAGAATTTGTTTCACAAAATGTTTTCTAGAAACCGAAGATACCAATTATCGAACTATCTAAACAAACTCCAATCCAATTTTAAGGAAAACACATTGCTGTAAAGGGCAGCACTTTGGTCGCCAATATCGGTTAGGGCATAATCCACTTGAATGCCTTTGTATTTAAACCCCACTCCAATATTGGGTTGAAACCCAACACTGTCACTACCATCCAATTGCGTCACATTTTGAAAATTACCGGCGCCCACTCGCACAAATACAAGGTCTATATAACCAAATTCCACTCCGGCAGCAGGGGTCATGCTAGCAATGGAGGAGGAAAAAATATCATTGGTTTCAGCAAAACGAAAGTTGAGGTCCACTTCGGTCTGTAAAGCAAAATCGTAATGAAACACCCATTTTTTGGCAATTCCAAACTGAAGTTTCGGAAGCGTTATCTCGGTGTTTTCGGGAAGCTCTTGATTTTGTCCTTCCACTGCTCCTTGAATATCGGCAAACATTTCTTCATTAATACTCCAAGCATTAAAAGTAGTTGTAATATCCCGCGCCATTAAACCAAATTGCCAATTGTTTTTGGTTTCAAACTGAAGGGCTGCATCCAACCCAAAACCCCAAGATGAGGCAAAGTCACCAATCACCCGGCGTATCACTTTGGCATTTACCCCAATATTTAAGCCGTCCAGCGGAAGCGCTCGTGCATAAGAAAAGGTGAATCCGTAATCGGCCGTTGAGAAGAGGCTAATACGGTTGTAATCAATATTTCCTTGATCGTCGATTAACTGGGTGGTGTTCAAAATATCGTCTACCCCAAATCGAATCGCAGAGAAGGCTACTACGCTCTCATCGTCCAAGGGCATCGCAAACGCTGCATAGTCATAGTTTGCAATATTGGCAAAATAAGAAGCATGCATTAAAGAAATTTGCTTGTCTTCAAGTTTCAACAAACCTGCAGGGTTCCAATAGCCCGAATTTACATCGTCGGTAGAAGCCACCACAGCGTTGGCCATCCCAAAGGCAGCCGCATCCACGCCAATATTCATAAATTCGTTGGAATATTTACGGGTGGTTTGTGCCACAAGGGAAAAGGAAGCTAATAATAATGTGAAAAGTAGCGTCTTTTTCAAGCAATTCATTTTATGCAAATATCTCACTATTTTACAGAATACTAAACTATATTTTCGCTAGTATATTGTAGTGGTCGTAAATTGTTTGTTATTTTTACAAAAGAAACAAAAAGCTTTTATGGTAAAGCATATTCCTAATATGATCACGTCCCTCAACTTGCTTTGCGGGGCTGTTGCAGTTTTATTCACGGTATCTGGCGATTTAATTATTGCTGCGGTTTTCGTGATGTTAGGGGTTTTCTTCGATTTTTTCGACGGACTCTCAGCACGCTTGCTCAAAGCGCAAAGTCCTATTGGTGTTCAATTGGACTCCTTAGCCGATTTGGTGACTTTCGGAATGGTGCCAAGTTTGGTGATGGTACAAATGCTTCAGTTGGCCTTTTATGGCGAGATACGTCCCTTAACCGAACTTTTTTCCGCAAGGGCATGGAACGTTGGGATTGATAGTTATTACCCCCTTATCGGATTGCTTATTTTGGTGGCTTCGGCATATCGGTTGGCTAAATTTAATGTGGATACCCGTCAAACCACCTCTTTTTTAGGACTTCCTACTCCGGCTAATGCCTTACTGATTTTAAGTTTGCCCATGATTTTCGAATTTCAGTATACCCATACCATCGAAACTATCATGTTCAATAAGTGGTTTTTAATTGGGTTGACGTTGGTAAGTGCTATTTTATTGAATGCGGAAATCCCTTTGTTCGCTTTTAAGTTTAAAACCTGGGATTTCAAAAGCAATAAACAGCGATACTTATTCCTGGTTTTGTGTATTGTTTTACTAGCTTTTCTGAAGTTTTTGGCTATCCCCGTAATTATTTTGTTTTATATAATACTTTCACTGATTTGGAAAGAAGCTGCTGCTTAAAATTCCAATTTCTTTTTCCGAAGTTCAAAATTCTGACCCAAATATACTTTCCGAACCATTTCATCGGCCGCTAGTTCTTCCGGGATCCCATGTTTTAGGATGCTCCCTTCAAACATCAAATAGGTTCTATCGGTAATCGCCAGAGTTTCCTGCACGTTGTGATCGGTAATGAGAATTCCGATGTTTTTGTTTTTTAATTGCGCTACAATACGTTGAATATCCTCTACCGCCACAGGATCTACCCCTGCAAAAGGCTCATCCAATAAGATAAAATTGGGGTCGGTCGCTAAGGCACGGGCAATCTCGGTTCTTCGGCGTTCGCCACCGCTCAACAAATCCCCACGGTTTTTTCGGATGTGTCCTAAACCAAATTCCTCAATAAGCGATTCCATTTTCATCCGTTGTTCCTTTTTGGACATCTTGGTCATTTGTAGGACGCTTAAAATGTTGTCTTCTATACTCAATTTCCGGAATACTGAAGCCTCTTGTGCCAAATACCCAATTCCGTTTTGGGCCCTTTTATACATAGGGTAGGTGGTAATGTTGGTGTTATCCAGAAAAATCTTTCCGCCATTGGGTTTAATCAAGCCTACAATCATATAGAAGGAAGTGGTTTTTCCAGCTCCATTAGGGCCTAAAAGCCCCACAATTTCACCACGGTTTACTTCTACCGTAATGCCTTTTACCACTTCGCGGCCTTTATAGGATTTTACAAGATTTTCGGCTTTTAATTTCATGTAGTGTTCTTTTCAGAAAGAATAACGCTAAAAATACTAATTATTTTCCAGCGCTTCCCAATATTCGAAGGCACGTCTTAAGTGCGGAATGACAATGGTCCCTCCAATAAGCAAGGAAATGCTCATGGCTTCAACAACTTCTTCCTTGCTAAGCTCCAATTTATAACATTCTTCCAAATGGTATTTTACACAGTCGTCACAGCGCAAAACCAGTGAATTCCCCAACCCCAATAATTCTTTGGTTTTCTTCGGAAGGGACCCTTCAGCAAAGGCATTGGTGTCTAAGTTAAAGATGCGCTTGACAATCTTATTGTTGTCTGCCATCATTTTTTCGTTCATTTTGGAACGATAGGCGTTAAATTCTTCAACGGGATTAGCCATTTACTTTTGCTTTTTTCTTTTGTTTCTTAATGATTCTTCCTGAAATAAGGATACTTACTTCATACAAAATAAGTACGGGTATGGAAACAATCACTTGACTAGCGATATCTGGCGGGGTAATAACTGCGGAAACAACCAATACGATAATCAAGGCAAACTTGCGGTATTTCCGAAGGAATTGCGGTGTTACCAACCCTATTTTTGTAAGGAAATAGATAATAATGGGCAATTCAAAGATGATTCCGCTGGAAAGTGCGCAGGCCCTTACCAAACCGATGTAACTACTAAGGTCGAAATCGTTGAAAACCTGATCACTTACCTGATAGGTTCCGAGGAAATTTACAGAAAGTGGTGTGACAACATAATAACCAAACAATACCCCTGCAAAAAACAGCATGGAAGCCGCAAAAATAAATCCGCGGGCATTTTTACGTTCATTGCTATGCAGGCCGGGGCTTACAAACTTCCAGAATTCATAAATAACATACGGGAAGGCAATGATAAATCCTGCCGTAATGGAAGTCCAGATGTGGGCCGAAAACTGTCCGGCCATGGTTCTACTCTGTATCCGGAAAGGTAATTCGGTAAAGCAGAAACTATCCAGGCCTAAGGCACGAGCCGATTTACATAGTAATTTGTAAGTAGGGAAATCTGCTTTTTTGGGACCAAAAATAATTTGGTCGAAAATAAGATCCTTAAAAATAAAAGCGAGCGTCGCGATAACCACAACCGCTAACGTAGACCGAATAAGGTGCCACCGAAGTTCTTCCAAGTGGTCTAAAAAGGACATTTCCTTTTCGGGAGTTAGTATTTTCTTTGCTGCTGCCATTAAATAATACCTTCCTTACTTAAATTATGAATATGTACCACCCCAGAATACCTGCCGTTTTCTTCAGCAAGAATTTGTGTAATTCCGTGGGTGTCCATCATCTCCAGCGCTTCTACTGCCATTGCGTCATTGTCTATTTTCTTCGGATTTTCGGTCATGATATCCTTCGCGGTAAGTTCAGCAATATTATCTACTTTGGTGAGCATCCTACGTAAATCCCCGTCGGTAACAATACCTACAATCCTATCATTTTCCACTACGGCAGTCACTCCTAGCAGCTTCTCTGAAATTTCTACGATCACTTGTTTAATATTCGTGTCTGGAGTTACCTGTGGTTTTTCATTTAAGGAGGTAAGATCGCTTACCCTTAAATATAATTTCTTTCCTAGCGATCCTCCAGGGTGGAATCTTGCAAAGTCCTTGCTAGAGAATCCGCGTAACTCCAATAAAGACATGGCTAAAGCATCCCCCATCACCAATTGTGCAGTGGTACTGGTTGTAGGGGCTAAATTATTTGGACAGGCTTCTTTTTCCACAAAAGCATGTAATACATAATCGCATTGTTGCCCTAAGAACGATTCCCGGTTGGAAGTAAGCCCCATAAGGGTGTTACCAGAAGCCTTAATTAAAGGAACCAGCACCTTAATTTCTGGGGTGTTTCCACTTTTGGAAATACAAATTACGGTATCGTTTTTTTGTATGATGCCTAAATCCCCATGAATTGCGTCGGCTGCATGCATGAAGATAGCTGGGGTTCCTGTAGAATTTAGGGTCGCGACGATTTTGGTCGCAATATTCGCGCTTTTTCCAATTCCTGTAACAATAACCCTTCCTTTGGAAGAGAATATGGAGTGTACTGCTTCCGCAAATTCTTCATCAATAAGCCTAGAAAGGTTTAAAATAGCGTTGCCTTCCGTTTCAATTGTTTTCTTGGCAACGTTTAAAATATTATCAAGTTGGGTCAAAATTTTACTTTTTTTAAAGTTTGCAACTTTTTCAGAAATTAGTATCTTTAAGTAAAGAAACTAAAAACGATTTTAGTTTTTGAAACTATCTATTAGATTCGATAAAACCCAATAGGTTGCAAAATTACAATTGTTTTGGGTTCCTACAATAAAATTTGGGGCCCTAACCTAAAATAATACAAGCGATAGTGAGTGAAACAGATTTGTATGCGTCTTTGAAAAAGTATTTTGGATTTAGTAAATTCAAAGGGCTGCAAGAGGATGTTATAAAAAGTATACTGAACGGAAACAATACGTTTGTAATCATGCCAACTGGCGGGGGTAAATCGTTGTGTTATCAACTCCCCGCATTAATGAAAGACGGGACTGCCATTGTAGTTTCCCCTCTTATTGCATTGATGAAAAACCAAGTAGATGCCTTACGTTCTTTATCTTCTGAAGAGGGAATTGCCCATGTGTTAAATTCTTCTTTAACCAAAACAGAAATCAAAAAAGTAAAGAGTGACCTCACCCAAGGGATTACAAAACTGCTTTATGTGGCTCCAGAATCCTTAACCAAAGAGGAGAATATTGACTTTCTTCGAAGTGTGGAAATTTCATTTGTGGCTATCGATGAAGCCCACTGTATTAGTGAATGGGGTCACGATTTTCGCCCTGAATACCGTAATCTTCGGAAAATCATTCAGCGTATTGGTGACGACATCCCTATTATTGGCTTAACGGCTACGGCAACCCCCAAAGTGCAAGAAGATATTCTGAAAAATCTAGGCATACAAGATGCCAATACATTTAAAGCTTCCTTCAATAGGCCCAATCTTTATTACGAAATACGCCCAAAGACCAAAAATGTAGATGCCGATATCATTCGGTTTGTCAAACAAAACGAAGGAAAAAGTGGAATTATTTACTGCCTTAGTAGAAAAAGAGTAGAAGAGTTGGCACAAACCCTTCAGGTAAATGGGATCAAGGCGATTCCTTACCATGCGGGATTGGATGCCAAAACCCGAGTGAAAAATCAGGACATGTTTTTGATGGAAGATGTAGATGTGGTGGTGGCCACCATTGCCTTCGGGATGGGGATCGATAAACCCGATGTACGTTTTGTAATTCATAATGACATTCCGAAGAGTATTGAAAGCTACTATCAAGAAACCGGTCGTGCCGGAAGGGATGGGGGCGAAGGACATTGTTTAGCTTTTTATAGCTATAAGGACATTGAGAAGCTGGAAAAATTTATGAGTGGTAAACCAGTAGCCGAACAGGAAATTGGGCATGCTTTGCTTCAAGAAGTGGTAGCCTTGGCCGAAAGCTCGGTGTCTCGAAGAAAATTTATTTTGCATTATTTCGGGGAAGAATTTGACAATGAAACGGGTGAGGGGGGAGATATGGATGATAATATGCGCCACCCTAAAAAGCAGGTAGAAGCTAAGGAAGAGGCTTTAACTCTTTTAAAAGTAGTAAGGGATACCAATCAGCAATACAAAGCCAAAGATGTGGTGAATGTGCTGGTAGGTAAAGTAAATGCTTTAATAAAGTCACATAGAACCGACGCCCAATCGTATTTTGGGGTAGGGAGCAAACATGAAAAGGAATATTGGATGGCTTTGTTACGCCAATTACTGGTAGCGGGCTACTTGCGAAAGGATATTGAAACTTATGGAGTAATTAAGATCACGAAAGAAGGAATAGACTTTATCGAAAAGCCTGGTTCATTTAGCATGAGTGAAGATCACAGCTACAAGGAAGCCAATGACGATAGTGTGGTAGCCAGTCAGAAATCTGGAGGGAATGTAGCCGATGAAAACCTCTTTAAATTACTGAAGGCCGAACGGAAAAAAGTAGCCGACAAACTTAATTTGCCTCCTTTTGTAATATTTCAGGATCCGTCTTTGGAAGACATGGCTTTAAAATATCCCGTCACTTTAGAAGAACTTTCAAATGTACATGGAGTGGGAGAGGGCAAAGCCAAAAAGTATGGAAAGCCTTTTGTGCAACTTATTGCCAATTATGTCGAAGAAAACGATATCATTCGTCCCGATGATTTTGTGGTGAAGTCTACCGGAACCAATAGCGCCTTGAAACTTTACATCATTCAAAGCGTCGATCGAAAATTACCCTTGGAAGATATTGCTGCAGCCAAAGGGTTGGACATGCCCGATTTTATCAAGGAAATGGAGGCGATAGTCTACAGTGGTACCAAACTGAATATCAATTATTGGATTGATGATATTCTTGATGAAGACCAACAAGAAGAATTGCACGACTATTTTTTGGAAGCAGAGACCGATAAGGTTGATGCCGCCATGGAAGAGTTTGACGGGGATTATGAAGATGAAGAGATTCGGTTGTTCCGAATAAAGTTTATCAGTGAAGTTGCCAATTAATTACTTTCTGTATCCTTTTTAGTTAAAAATTCATCTGTAACATGCTGTTTGCTTTTCTTTTGGGAGAATTTTTCTGTATTGTACTTTTTTGATGCCCCTTTCGGTATGGAAAGGCTTTCCCAATTTTCACCTTGTATCATTTTCCCTATATAAACCATTTGCCCTACGTGATAGGCATAGTGGGCCAATTGCCGATGTATGGCTTCCGTAAGGGTATGCCCTTGATTCCGAATGTATACTAAGGAGTTAAAATTATCTTCATTAATCGTAGCTAACGCTTCAAAGAGACACGACCAACCTGCTTCCCATTTTTTGATACAATCTTCCCGCGACTGGATAATGTCTTCAAACTCTTCATCCCTTTTGCGCCATTCCTTCTCGCCATCGCTCGTTAGGAAATCGGTCCAACGGGAACGCATATTCCCCCATAAATGATTTACAATAATAGCGATACTGTTACTATCCTCGTTGTATTGCCAAAAGAGTTCTTGTTCCTCTAATTGGACAAAAGTTTTATCGCCCAAGTGTTTGTAGTACTGAAATTGCTTTGTAATACTATCAAGATAGTTTTCTGAGGACATCATGGTTAATTATCTTTCAAATAATTCCTTTGCATAGGGCTTGTTCAATTCAATGATGGTGAATACGCCCAATAAAATTCCTAAAACCCCTGTAAGGCAATTCAGTATGGCTACTACAAAAATGAAATTGTAATGATGGTGTTCTTTAATATACTTGCCTGCCAGCAAGGTGACAATGGCTAGGGCCAAGCATAGCAATACTCCTATAACGCCTATAATGATGAAAATAATCCCTGGGTTGAAGGATATTTCAGCTTCATTTTCAAATTCAGCCATTCCCATAAAAAAGAAGCCAAACCCTGCATAAAACAGGAAAAATAAGGAAAATAAAAGCGTCAAAATGCCCTTCACAATAAAAAGAATTCTGAAGGTATTTAGATTGTTTTGAGGGGTATTAGTTTCCATAAAAAATAGCGTCTAAATAATCAATCATCACTTCAAGGGCAGGGATGGCATCGTCTTCAAAGTTTATTTTCAGAAAGTCGTTTTTACCCGAATCCAAAAATGCATGCGGACGATCTTTATGAATCCAATAGGTAATATCATCATGGCCTGCTGCTTTCAGTTTTTCCATAAAAGCCTCAATGGATTTTGGCGGTGTGGTGTTATCCAATTCCCCAACGGTAAATAACATAGGGGGCAGGTCCTGTTCAGTAGCTGGGGAGATATTATAAATGGGGGATACTTTTTTATAATAGTTAGCATGCTCATTCAGGTTAATTTCATCTCCAAAAATCCCTCGAGCCTTTGCATTGCCCATGGTCCAAAAAAAGTTGCTGGAACTTTCAAACCCTTGGATGGCGGCGCTGTAAATATCGAAAGCCCCATAGCTTAAAATGGCAGCTTGCACCTCTATTTCAGAAGCTACATCCATTGCATTTTTTCCTTCCGGAAGCCAAGTAGGCCTAAAGCCGTTTGGGCCGTTCTCAAATCCGTCATTATTTAGATCGCTTCCTTGTTGGGTGACCATCATCGCCAAATGTCCTCCAGCACTATCTCCGGTAGCAATGAGTTTTTCGGGGTTTCCTTGATATGCCTCAATATGATATTTAACCCAAAGCAAGGCTCCAAAGGCATCCTCCACGATTTCATCCATCGTGGTAGTATTGTCTAAGTCCCCGAGCAAGCGGTAATTGACGTTGCAAACCACATACTCTGCATGGGAGGCAATATAGGCGGAGGGTTCATCCATAATGCTTTTATTGTTGATAAGCCATCCGCCTCCATGATACATCACAATTACTGGATAGCTATCCTTTCCAGTTAAAGGAGTGTAGATATCCATGGTTAGGTCAAAGCCATTTGGGGAGGCCCAAACTACATCTTTGGCTACTTTAAATTCATGATTCGAGTCAGTTTTAGTGGTTTTTACATCTTGGGAGAGGGTTTGTGCAGAAAGATTTAGCAGGAGACCTAACGAAACAAAAAGAAATAGTAGTATTTTTTTCATGGAATGGTGGTTTTGTAACAGGTTTAAAATTAAGGAAATATTTTATTACTCATCGACCCTGTTTTCATGAAAGGCAGAAGGTAAAAGCTTGGGGATGAGTTTTACCAAAATAGGTAATAGTAATGATCCTCCCGGAAGCATAAAAATGGTAAGTGAGGGAATGGATTTGCAAATATCCAGTAATTGGTCTTTTACTTTGTGTTTTTCCTCGGGCGAAAGTTCACGTAAGGTACTTTGACTTAAAAGCTTTACTAGCTCTCCACTTTCCATGAGTTCTTTCATCAAGCGATTTTTATTTCGAAGAATGAGGAGTTTTACGGTTTCAGTAGACTGCTTGTAAAGTTGTTTTACCGGATGGTTGTATTGAAATAGATTGATTTTCTGTGCGTTCTTTTCAGAGAAGACCTTGATGCTCTTAATGCTGTTTTCATAATTGCTATTGGGTAATAGCAAACTTTCTGAAATATGCTTTAAAAAGACAATTTCTTGAGAATCTATTTGTTTGTCATCCCAAATGGCCAAACAACAAATGTCCAGGACAAACTGCTTTTCCAAAATAGTTCGATCCCGTAACTGAAGGATTAAATCATGCTGAAATGTATTTTGATAAGAAGTTAAAAATTGGGAAGATTCCTCAACCATTTCAATGACCAAAAGGTCGTATTTGTTTTTTTTCTTTTTACTCTGCAATGCCCAAATACTGAATTGTATCAAGGTTTCCTCCAAAGTTTCCAGGTACTTTTTCAATCCTTTAGGATGCCTTAGGTAATGCTGGAATGCCAAAACATCGGCAAATAGAAGTGCATAGGTAAACAGGGTGGCTACTTCCGTTTTAATTAAAGCGTTCGATTCCTGTAGCCTCGAGCTAATAATCCGTTCTAGATTGTCTGAGGAACTTTTGGTAAAACTTAACTTTCTGAAAAAGCCTGGTTTTCCTTTTTCCAAGGATTGGTAAAAGGAAACCATCAACTTAATGGCTTCTTCGGAAGAACCCTGGGGCCTCTCAATATTGTAGATGGCCAATAGCGAATGGAATAAATTTACTTTGGTGAGCTCTTCTTTGGTGAGCTTTAACGTACTAATGGGTTCTTTTAGTAAGGTTTTAACGGAGAAACCATATAAAAACCCCGTTCTTTTTAAAGCTTTATAAAATTGCGAAAGCGTTTGTGAATCGTTACTAAGTTCTTTTTTTTCAAACTCATAGATAAATTTAGGGATCCAACCAGCAGATGATGGGTTCATTTTATAAATTTGTAGGACTTAGGGTTTTTTGTAAATTTCCTTTTTTTAACAAAGTTTTTAAAACCATTAATTTGCTTTCCTCGTACGTAAGGGAAAGTAAATGTAACCAAATAACATGTAAACTAATGAAAAAGACAAAATTTTATGCGCTATTGGGAGGGGTTGGAATCCTCGCTGCTTCCATATTTTTGATTGCAGCAGACCACATAGATTCTCCATCGGTGGCAAACAGTACGTCGGATATAGCCGACTTGTATGCTTTTGAAGGGGACAATCCCAATAACACCGTATTTGTGGCCACAATGCAGGGTCCACTAAGCCCTGGCTCGGTCACAGAAAATGCAATCTTCGATGAAGATGTTTTAGTGGAATTCAATATTGATAATACAGGCGATTTCAAAGAAGATTTGGTCATTCAGGCCATTCGACGGGATTCGGTAATGTATTTCTTTGGTCCTTCTGTAGTTTCTGAAGCACAACAAGGCTTAAACAGTGAAATCTATATTGATGATTTTGCTGGACAGGTTGAAGTTTCCGAAGAAGGGGAAACCATTACTTCAAGTAATAATGGAATGACCTTTTTCGCTGGACCTAGAAGAGATCCCTTTTATTTCGACTTCAATCAATTTAACGAAGTGGTTTCAGGAAATGCAGCCCCAGCAGGTTTCCTTCCTGAAGGTCAAGCTTCAGATTTCTTTGCTAATTTGAATGTATTGGCAATCGTGGTAGAAGTACCCAACAGTTTGTTAGGGGATGCACCTTCTCACGTGGCAGGAGCAGTAGGAATAAATGGATTGCCCAATGCCTACAATGTTTGGGTCACTACAAAACGTAAGCAATAATCAATAAAAAAAAGACACTAATGAATTTACGATATATAAAAATTACTGTACTAGCACTGTGTTTAGGAGTATTCTTTACACAATGTGCCGATGATGACGACAATGGAAATGTAATCGAACAGGCTACTTGCGATGATGGCATTATGAATGGAGATGAAGAAGGGGTTGATTGCGGAGGTAGTTGCATTCCTTGTGTACTAACGGTAGATTTTTCGGGTACTTACCGTCAACAAGATATTATGGGAAGACCAGGAATAAACACTGTTTTCAGTGGAACCGACATGGTAAAAAACAATTTTAATGCTTCAGTTGTAAGCGATAGAGCAGACTTTCAGCCTATTTTCGAGAACACTTTAGAAGCCTATCACGATGTATACGGATCTGCTTTAGGGGTAGACTTGGATTATGAAACCAATATACTAGGGTTGGATGCGCCTACGTTTACAACGGTATTGGCTCAGTTTGATGCCTTACAGGTAGCTCCTAATGCCGAGACCACTTATTTTAATCCTAATACAGGGATCGCCCTTACGGGTAGAACATTAAATGATGATGTTATCGATGTTTCTTTAACATTAATGTTTGGCGGAATGTCTGGTACCAGATTCGACGGAAATAATGGAACACCTCAATTAACAAGTGATGGTGTTGGTCCTGGAGACAGAGATTTTGGATTGCCATTTCCTTATTTAGAAACTCCAGTAACTCAATAAGAATTACTATTAACTTTAAAGAGCAGCCCTACGGGTTGCTCTTTTCTTTTACCATATTATGAAAAAGTCACTTTTTATACTAAGTATGTTTACCTTGATTGCTTGTAAAGAGGCCGTTAACAAGGATATTACCCATATGGAAGACTATAATCAATATTTATCTACAACCCATCTTCCTTCGTATGAAGAGGCCATTTCTGAAAAGACATTTTGGTCCAGTAGACTTACTAAGGATACTTCCGGTATTGGTGATATTGCTCCTCTGGCGGGTGCCTATGAAAAATTATTTGCTGAAACTGGAGAGGTTCAATATTTAAGAAATGCTGAAATCCTCTATAAAAAAGGTATTTCCAAAGCTGCTGTTCAATATAGGGATGGTTTTGAAAGAGGTCTTGCCCATAATTTGATTTCCCAACATCGATTTTCGGAAGCAGATTCCATTCTTCAGAAAAGCTACAAAGGAGTCTCACACAAACGTGCTTCACAATTAATGTTGTTTGATGCTGCGATGGAACTAGGGAAGTACAAGGAGGCGTATGGGTTATTGAATGCCTTGAAAGACATGAGCGATATCAATTACCTAATAAGGCTTTCAAAATGGAGTGATTATAAAGGAGACTTAGACAGTGCTATTAAGTATATGGAAATGGCACGAGACATGGCCGAGTCTATGGATAATGTGCCTTTAAAGATTTGGACCTACAGTAATTTAGGGGATTATTATGGGCATGCGGGAAGAGTAGCAGATGCGTATCAGTATTATTTAAAAACGTTGGAGCTTCAACCCGATAATGCTTATGTAAAAAAGGGAATTGCTTGGATTGCTTATGCTGCGGAAGGAAATGCTTCCGAAGCACATAGAATTTTGGATACTTTAATGCAGAATCATCGCATACCGGATTACCATCTTTTAAAAGCAGAATTATACCATTTCCAAGGTGATAAAGAAAATGCTGAAAAAGAAGAAGCCGCATTTATCAAATCCGTTAAAGAAGGAGATTATGGTGCTATGTATAATACGTATCTTATTGAATTGTATGTAGATACCAACCCCACGAAAGCATTGGAAATTGCAAAGCAGGAAGTGGGTAATCGAGCCACACCAGAAACCTATCAGTTGTTAGCATTGGCTCAACTTAAAAATGGCATGAAACAAGAAGCCCTTGCCACCATACAAAACCATGTAGTGGGCAAAACCTTTGAACCTGCTGCACAGTTTACCACAGCTTTGATTTATAAGGCGAATGGCATGGACAAGGAGGTAAAAGAATTAAAAAAAGAATTATTAACGGCTTCTTTCGAAGTAGGACCCATGAAAACCCAGGAAATTAAGAGTCTATAAGAAAAGTTCCAGAACAAAAAAAGCCACCTTGAGAGGTGGCTTTTTTTGTTATAAACTTCCTATGTTAAGGGGCAACCATTCCCAGTGTATATAACTGATCCAAAGAAGGACTTTCGCTTCCACCTTCCGGTTCGAGGGTGATTCCAAAAGCTTCTGGATCTGGAATGTTCTCCAGCTTAAATACTTTGGTTGTAGAAGATTCATAGTTGTCCAGTATGCCAACACTTCTTGGGGTTAAGGGTTGCATGATGAGAGACCATACTTGATATACCTTTCCTCTAGGTGGTTCTGGCAAGCCTCGGGTATCGATATAGGCAACCTTGTCTTTATCATTATAGTAAACTTTGGCAAACGATCCTGGAGAAACAGATGGATTTCCTGGAAGTGCAATGGTTCTGTAATCTTTGGATCGAAGAATATCCAATAGGTCACTACTTTCAGCCAAGGCTCCTTCAGTTTCCGTAACTTTTTCCTTAAGCACAATATTTTCGGTAGTTGTAGTTTGTAGTTCTTGTTCCAAACCGGAATTTTCTTTCATCATCCAAAAAATTCCTAACAAACATACGATAGCAGCTGCCCATCCTGTAATACTGCTCCAAGGGGTTGATTTTTGTCGTGGGGGTAATTTGTGAACGTCCCTAATGGAAGACAAAATATTTTCCCATACATAAGGTGGTATTTCAACTCCTTCCTTGGTTATTTCGATAAGGGAGGCTTCAATGGCCTCCACTTCTTTCTTTGCTTCGGGGTGTTTTTCCAAAACATCTTCCACCTCCATCGCTTCTCTTTGCGATAAAGATCCTGTAACATACAGCTCTAAGGTTCCCGATTCAATTAATTCTTCTAAATTCATTTCTTAAAATTCCTGAAGGGTCATTTTTCTCAATTCACTAATACATTTTCTAGCTCGGGTTTTAATAGTTCCCAAGGGGGTTTCCATGGCTTCTGCAGTTTCTACTTGTGTAAACCCTTTAAAATATAAAAGGTCGATAAGTTTTATGCACAAGGGCTTTAGTTTGTCAACAAATGTCCTTAAACCTATGGTGTCGGTCTTTACTTTCAAGTCATCATGACCTGCTAATATATCTACGAAATTATCGGTAGTTAGGTTTTTGTTTGAGTTTTTAAAGGCCTTGGAACGTGTTTTATCTATAGCACTATTCCTGGCAATATTCAAGAGCCAGGTGTAAAACCTACCTTTTTCTATGGAATAGGTGTGAGAGTTTTTCCATACTTTAATGAATACATCCTGAAGCACTTCCTCACAAAGTTCGTCACTTTTTACAATAACAATAATCACTGAATAAATGGCTCTGGAATACATTTCATAAATCTTTGAAAATGCTTGCTCGTCGCCATTTTGCATTTTAAGGATAAGTTCGTCGGGTTGTGTTGTCATAGGTTTTTTTAGAAGAATTGCTCAAAAATAGTTAAAAAATATCAATTCCATTCATTGAGTTTGAAAACTCATGCTAATATGTTAAAATACACCCCATTTGTTAATTAATTTTTAAAATATACTTTAGTTTTAATAGATTAGCAGTTGCTAAAAAAATCTTAATCATAAACTATCCTACATGAAAATCAATTACTTAGGATTCCTATTACTTTTTTTGATAGGAACTCCCTTACTTTTCTCGCAACAAGTAGAAAAGTCAATCGATCAAGTTATGGTACAACTTCAGGAAGATGCAAAGCTGTCTGCTGAAGATGTCCAATGGAAGATTACCGACCAGCACATAAGCTCAGTTAGTGGTGTGCAACACGTCTATTACGTGCAAACCCTTAACGGTATTGCAATTAATGGTACGCAATCAAGCATCCACTTATTGCCTAACGGTGAGGTGTTGAATGCAACTAATAAGTTTGTAAGTCAAACTTCAGAGAAAGCAAAAGGAGTAACAACTCCTGCTATATCTGCCTTACAGGCAGTGCAGTTAGCAGCCAATCACTTTGGATATGTCGTATCTGGAAATCTTTCCGTAGTTCAACAAAAAAATAATGTAAGCCAAGAAACGCGAATTAGTAACGGGGGCATTTCCCTTAGTGAAATTCCTGCAAAACTAGTTTACGAGCTGGACGAGAACAACCATCTTACTCTTTCTTGGGACTTATCTATTGAGGAAGTAGCTCAGCAAAATTGGTGGAGTGTTCGAGTGAGTGCTACCGATGGTAGTATTGTGAGTCAGAACAATTGGATGGTTTCTTGTAATTTCGATCACGACCACAGCATCCATGAAGCTTTAAATTATAATAAGAACTTATATGATATTCCAAATTATTGTGAGGCTGAAGAAGCTATCGGTAATATGGGGGTAAACGAAAGCTATGAGGTTTTTGCGATTCCTTTAGAGAGCCCATACTACGGAACAAGAACTATTGAAGTACAACCCGCAGATTTATCGGCTTCTCCTTTTGGATGGCACGATACCGACGGAAATGCTGGGGCAGAATTTACCGTAACTCGAGGAAATAATGCCAATGCTTACGAAGATGGGAATAATCCTGGTTTTCAGCCTGATGGAGGCCCTTCTTTAGATTTTACAGGATTTCCTTTCAGTCAAACTTATACTGTTGGAAACCCTTACGAAGAAGCGGCTATTACCAATTTATTCTATTGGAATAATGTGTTTCATGACGTTACCTATCAATACGGTTTTGATGAAGTATCAGGAAACTTTCAGGAAAATAACTACGGAAATGGTGGAGCTGGAAGTGACTCGGTAAATGCTGAAGCACAAGATGGATCGGGAAGTTGTAATGCCAACTTCGGAACACCACCCGATGGGGATAACCCAAGAATGCAAATGTATGTTTGTGGTGATAAAGATGGAGATTTCGATAATCTAGTAATCATGCACGAATATACACATGGGATCTCAAATCGTTTAACGGGAGGCCCTGGAGCTTCTGGTTGTTTGAGCAATACCGAACAAATGGGTGAAGGATGGAGTGATTTCTACGGAGTGATTCTAACCATGGAACCGGGAGATTTAGGAACAGATCCAAGAGGCGTCGGAACGTACTTATTTGGTCAAGGGGCTGGAGGTCCTGGAATACGTCCTTTCCCTTACAGTACCGATTTAGGGGTTAACCCACAAACCTATGACGATATTAAAACTGCTGCCGTACCACACGGTGTTGGTTCTGTTTGGGCAACCATGCTTTGGGAAATGACTTGGGGATTGATAGATGAACACGGATGGGACCCTAATGTGAGTAACTTTACAGGTGATCCTAACGTTGATGCGGGTAATGTAATGGCGCTCGCACTGGTTACGGAAGGAATGAAATTACAGCCTTGCGGACCTGGATTTGTGGACGGAAGAGATGCCATCTTAGCAGCCGATTTGGCAATCTATGGTGGAGTGAATGAATGTATTATCTGGGATGCCTTTGCCAAAAGAGGATTAGGGGTTAGTGCAAGTCAAGGTTCTTCCAATAGTAGAAGTGACGGTACGGAAGCTTTCGATACGCCTAGCCAAACAGCTTCCTTTACAGCTCCTGAAGATGTTTGTGAAGGTTCTGAAGTGCTAACGGGTCTTTCTGGAGGAACCCCTTCTGGAGGAACTTATAGCGGTCCAGGTGTAACCGATAATGGAAATGGTACTTACGACTTTGACCCTGTAGCAGCAGGCGTTGGAATCCATACCATAACTTACGATGTACCGGCAGGAAACTGTTCTATTGCTTCTAGCGATACCGATACCATTGAAGTTATTGGTTTATCAGCAGGACCTGACACGGTGGGCGTCGATGATTTTTGTCCAGGTAGCGATGTAACGGTTTCTGCAACACCGAACGATCCTGCCAATGTGATTCGTTGGTACGACGCTGCCACAGGAGGGACTTTCTTGGCTCAAGGAACTACCTATACATTTACCCCTGCGGGAAGTACAAGCGTTTTTGCTCAGGAAACCCCAGATCTTCCACTTTCACAATTAGTGATTTCAGAAGTAACATTGCAAACTCCAGATGAGTTCGAAATTCAAAATGTAGGGATTGCAGCCGATTACTCTGGCTATGCAGTTGCCGTTAGTGACACTCCATATGGTGATATTAATGCGGTAAACCCCGATGTGCAAATATTGGGAGCTATGGCTGCTAATTCGGTAATGAATTGGAACGACGATGGGGGTGCTAATTATTGGGGAAGTAACCTGTTCTGGAATGATGACCAGCCCGGATGGATCATTATTATTGATGATCAAGGAAATGTAGTAGATTCTCTTTTTTGGAATACCTCTGCAGCTGAAATTGCTTCCTTGAACGTCACTATTAACGGATTTAACATTACAGCTGCCGATTTAGACTGGACCGGAGATGGAGCAAGCTTTACACAAGGTTGTGATAATTCCTACCGAAGAAATGATGACTCAGATTCTGCGGCAGATTGGGCCGATATTTGTTTGGCATCCGATTTTGGAACCGCAAATTCTGATATCAACTTAGGAGTAGATGGTTGTTTAGGAGCAAGAACGGAAACAGTTGTTACTGTAGATAGCGTACTTCCTGAAGTTACTTGTCCAGATGATCTTACGGTAGTGGTTAATGAAGGAGAACTTTATACGCTTCCAGACTATACGCTTGATGCAACCGTAACCGATAATTGTACTGCTACACCTACCTTGACACAAGATCCTGCTATTGGAACTGAAGTTGCTCCTGGAACGTATACGATTACAATTACGGGTGTCGATGAGGCCGGAAACCAAGGAACTTGTTCTTTTGTGTTAACTGTTGATGGAGTTCTTGGAACTTCAGAAGTAAGCGCTAACAGTTTTGGATTATATCCTAATCCAACTTCAGGAGAGGTTTTCATTACGAATCAATCAGACCAAAACATCGAGAAAGTTACTGTTATGGATGTTCATGGAAGAACCATTCAAACTTTAGAGAATCCAGAAGGGGTTTCACAGGTATCTTTGAGAAATATCGCTAGTGGTGTTTATTTCTTGAATATTCAAACTGAAAACACTTCTGTTATCAAAAGAGTAGTGAAGAAGTAATTTCTAATTTCTGAATACATATAGTTAAAGAAACCCGCAATATGCGGGTTTTTTTATAAGGTAAAGTAGGGTTTTTTGAAGGGTGCTTGTTTCATATTAAAAGGGCAACCTATTATAAGTTGTAGTCAAGTTTTGGCATCCTTTTTGTAATTGTAAGGTTAGCCAGTGCAAGTGAAACATAAAGTAAACGTTCATCGGCGTCCCTAAAAAGAAACATTTGCTATGAAAAAGAAAAACCTTCCCAATTTGGGAAGGTTTTTTTATAAACTTTAATTCATATTACTCTGAAGCTCCAATATGCTTTTGATAAAACTTCCATGCTTCATGTGCCACATCCCGACCTAATTGCAAACCTGCAACATTGTCGGCCTGAATATGATACCCCCCAAGCACTCTAGAAATACCAGCCATTTCAGCAGTTTTTGTGAAAGTGGGAAATTTTAAAGTAATGGTATCCCCTAAATTATCGGGTTCGGTTAAATAACCAGCTACCAATTCAACTTCCTCTCCAAAAGTATCGCTTCCCGTCCATATTTTTAACGCTTCAGCACATCCTCCGCTAATGGTACTATGCCCAGAAGTATAACTAGGAAATGGAGGGCATAAGAACGTATCGGGGCTATATGGTCTCCATTGGGAACCATCCATTTCTACCATTCCTTTGCCAACACCTCCCCAACCTTTGATTTTTTTCCCTTTAAAATGATCATGCACCAATGCATAAGGTCTTGCAGAATCATAATGCATTTTTGAGTCCCAAGATGCAATAAACGCATCCATAGCAACTACTTGATTGTAAAAGAACATTTTCACATCTTCGTCGAGTGTATGCTGATCTCTTCGGGAAACGGCTTGTGCAAATTTCAACCAGTGTCCCGCTTGTTGAACCGATTGGGGACCGTCTCTCATGAATTCTACCAAAGCTTTCTGCTCGTCCGTTAAATTAGCTTGTAAATCCACTAATTCCTGTACTTCAAGGGCCATCTGTTCAGAACCTACTTTTGGAGGAGGTCCTGGTCTAAATTGATCTCCAGATTTTAAGGAAATAGGAGTAACCTTATCCCAATAAGGGGTTAAACACCCAGGGGCAAATTTTCCACCCTTACCATCGGAAAAGTATTTAGGCTGCCAACGATCAATATCTACCATTTCGTCAGCAGAATTAACAGGCTCGTAATTGACGTAATTAAAATAGGACTCCCCATGACTCCCTTCTTCCTCTCCATATTGATTGGAACCATCTCCTTTTCTGGCTTCAATAACCATTTTGGCGGCGAGGTTACCAATACCTTCAGGGGTAGTGGGGTCAAGGGACTCATTGTTTGGGTCTAGCCCCAAAGCAACCATTTTATCTGCCCATAGCTCTTTATCACTATAGTAGTATTCATTTAAAGCCCGGTAGGCAGCGTAGCTTATCGCAATTTCTTTGTTCTTTAAGTTTCTTTCTCCTTCGGGTCTTCTTTCTACTTCATCCAAATAGACGGGGATTGCCTTGTCATCGTATCTTGACCATGCATCAAAAATGGAGACCCAAATAAGACCAATATATCTTGAGGTAATGGTAGGTCTAGGTTTAAATCGATCGGTATCCAATGCGGTACCTTCAATGACAGCTTCACTCCATTGATAGGCAATATTGTCTACCCCTTTCGGCTCTGTTGCAATGTTTTCTGAAGAATCGGTTTTCTTGTTTTCTTCTTTGCAAGAAATGATGACCATAAAAAAGGCCATCAGGAAAATAATTTTTTTCATAAGGAAAAGTTGATTAGGTATAAGCCAAAGATATAAAATGTTAAAGAATTGTGAAATTAAAATAAAAAAAGCGCCCAAAAGAGCGCTTTTAATTAATTTGATGTTCTCTATTTATTCAATAATTCCTCCGCAACTTACCCTGGCACCAGCAGCACCGCTAGGTTGTGAAGTAAAGTCATCGGCTCCTTGGTGAACAATGATCGATTTTCCTAAAATATCTTTATTAGCATCATCACAACCAATACACCACTCATCTGTAGTTAAGGTAATCGTACCTTCTCCATTTTCATCTGCTTCAAAATTACCAATGTCGCCTTTGTGGTATCCTTTTTCGTCACCCCATTTTCCATGATCTTGAAACGTGGGATTCCAATGGCCTCCAGCAGATTTTCCATCGGCAGCCGAACAATCAGCTTTCTCGTGGATATGTATGGCGTGGGTTCCTGGAGCTAAACCATAAAGCTTGGCTTCCATAGTAACTTTTCCATCTTTTTCAGTAAAGAGTACTTTACCTGTAGCACTGCTTTCACTTTTCGATTCAAGTGCTAAGGCTACTTCTTTCATTTCGTTAGCCTCATCCATCATTTCCTTGGTTTCAGACGTAACCTCTTCGACCATGTCTTCGGCTTTGTCTTCGGCTTTTTTGGCTTCATTTTTACAAGCTACCATTGCTAAAAAAGTAAAACTTGCTAAAAATATTGTTGATTTTTTCATTGTATTTTTGATTTGTTTGTTTAAATAAAATTACTGGGTTTTACTGGATGCTACAAGTTTTATAGGGCTTTTAATTCTTTTTTAAGATTTGAAGCAACAAATACTTTAAATTTAACTTGATCTTTATTTTTAATATTAAATGATAAGGGAATTCCTTAAAACCCTAATCACTTTAATGGTTAAAATACTAATCCAAAGTAAAAATTTTCACTTCCTTGAAAGGGGACAGTGATACTTCCTTCATCTTGGCTTGATACTCGGCCCACTCTTTATTGAAGAAGGCGTTTGTGCTTTGTAGCGCATTTTCCAGTTCGTCTTCAGCTTGAGTTAATAATTGAGTTTCGGTAGCGGTCATGCCTGTAGGCCTGCTACTTACATACCAATTGGCTGTGCCAATGCGCTGCATCACGCTGGGTTCTTGGTTTCTTGTAATTCCTTGCCGGTCGTCTTCTTTTCCTAAATACATAGCAATTACACTATCTATTTTTTTGAGTGTTTCCTTCCCAAGTTTTATGGCTTCTTCAAATTTTTCTTCATCCTCATCTTTCATTCTTTTGTTAAAGGCTTCTACCGCATTTTTACTTTCCGCCAATTGTTTTACGGCTTCAGCTGCGGTTTGGGTCCAAGCTTCCAGTTTTTTACTGGCAGCATAGCTTTCATCAATTGCTTTTTGGGAAACCTCCAGTCTGGGATCGCTTTCTACTGAAATGATTGTCATAGCGTTTTCTTCCATATAACTTAGTTCTGCCCTGTAATCACCTGGCTTTACGGAAGTACCTCCCGGTTCCCTATTTCGATCCCGTAACTCCCTGGATGGCCTTTCCACACCTGCTTCATCCATATACCACCGCCAATTATAAATTCCTGTACTATCTGGAATTTTTCTTTTTAAGGTACGAATCAACCGATCTCCATCGTAAATTTTTAAATACAACGAATCCTTACTCATTCCTTCTATTTCTGTAGTGGTAGTATCTTTTTCTTTTTTCTGAAAGTAATACCGAAAACGAGCTCCATACGCTCTATTCTCACCATTGTAAAGGGCATCGGCTCCAAAACGGCTTCCCGTAGGTTGCTGGTATGCCGCTTGATAGGCAGTAGGCGGTTCAAAAAGTTGAATGTTTTTCTCTAAAACGGAAGGGTCTTTCGCCAACTCGCGAAGCGGACGAATGTCGTCCAATACCCAAGCGGCCCTTCCAAAAGTTCCAATCACCAAATCGTGTTCTCTAGGGTGAATCACCATGTCTTTTACCGAGACGGTTGGAAAGCCCTCGGTCCATTTGGTCCAGTCTTTACCTGCATTAAGCGATACATATAAGCCATCATCGGTTCCTAAAAACAACAGATTTTTTTCTTCAGGATCTTCCACAATACTTAAGGCGTAGCTTTCGGTATCATTTTCATCTACAATACGCTCCCAGGTTTTACCATAATTTTTTGTTCTGAAGGCATAAGGAGTATAATTAAATCTTCGGTAATCATTGGCCACCAACAACGCTTCACCTTTGTTTTTATTAGAAGCCTTAATTTGAACAATCCAACTTCCTTCGTGCAGTTCTTTAATATTTTTGGAAACATCGGTCCAGCTTTGCCCTCCGTTTTGGGTATACTGAACCTTTCCGTCATCAGTGCCTGCCCAAAGCATGTTTTGTTCTATTGGTGAGGGCTCAATTACTAAAATGGTCGTATAATTTTCAGCTCCAGTGGCATCCATCGTTAATCCGCCACTTTCTCCTTGTTTTTGCTTCTCTGGATCGTTGGTGGTAAGGTCTGGGGAGATGATTTTCCAGGTAAGGCCTTTGTCGGTACTTTTATGGACATACTGACTTCCGAAGTAAATCGTACTAGTATTAAATGGATCAATATTAATGGCGCTGTTCCAATTAAAACGTAATTCCACTTTAGGGTCGGGATGGGTTGGTCTTACGGTGTAATTGTTTCCAGTTTTCCAGTCGTAGCGGCTTACGTAGCCCTGTTGGCTCATGCTCCAGCCATACTGACTGTCATCACGGTCGGGAACCACATCAAATCCGTCGCCAAAAGAAATTTCCTGCCAGTAACTG